>Ga0056123_1000019_pt1 | contig 34300 bp, 30 predicted proteins | sample WorMetHEROISLAND_3_FD_71122 | JGI IMG/M metagenome (GOLD analysis project Ga0056123, IMG submission 71122) | Marine gutless worms symbiont microbial communities from Max Planck institute for Marine Microbiology, Germany - Olavius sp. 3 HERON ISLAND ...
TTGTTGCCTGATGAGATTATTCATAACAATTACGGGGGGTTATGTCCAGGCCGAATTTTAATTTAAATATCAATGGGTTAGAGGGAGGCCCCAATTTACAAAAACTCCCCGACCCCTCATTATAGGTAGAATCCTTTTCCAGATATAGGGTCTGATATCATAGAAATTTTACGTCTATTAACACTGTTATCCCCCTGAAGCATTTTCGAAACGGATGGCAACTCAATGCTAAAACCCTATCTCACAACTTCCCGCGGGATGCTCTTCGCTGAGGACTGCCTTCATATTTTACGTCTGATGCGTTCTGGCGTAATCGATACCGTATTTGCTGATCCGCCGTTTAATCTCGGCAAAGACTACAAGAACGGCTACAACGACAAAGTAGCCCAAGCCGAGTACATCTCCTGGTGTCGGCAATGGATCAAAGAATGTTGTCGGATCATTAAGCCAGGTGGTGCGTTCCTTCTATACGCCACGCCGAAGTTGGCCGTCCAGTTCGCGCCAATTCTCTCCGAGCGAATGGATTTCCGGCATTGGATCGCGCTTACGATGAAGGGAACGTATCATCGCGGGAAAAAACTATACCCTGCACACTACGCACTTCTTTATTACACGCGAGGTACTCCACGAGTTTTCAACAAGCTCCGCATTCCAATTGAAACTTGTCGCCATTGCGGCAAGGAGATAAAGGACTACGGTGGCCATCGCAATAAAATGAATCCGGATGGGGTCAACTTGACAGACTTCTGGACCGATACATCACCGAACCGTCACAAGAAATTCAAAGTGCGCCCTGGAGTCAACGAGTTAAAGTTGGTGATTCCCGAACGGGCAATTTTGATGTCTACTAAGGTTGACGACATCGTCTTCGATCCGTTTGGCGGTGGCGGTGGCACGTTTCAGGCGGCCGAATTGCATGATCGTTTTTGGATCGGAACGGAACTGTACGATTCAGATCACATACGCCGACGGTTCGAAGAAAACCACTCGTTCCCCGTTGCCAGAGAACCAGACTGCGAATTCGAGAAAATATTTACTGATGAAATTAGCAAAACTCAACTTCTACGGCGGGGCAAGAGAAAAAGTGTGTCGGCTCGGACTGGCACACATATTTCTTGAACTCCAGGAAATCTTGATCACGACTGAGGTTCGGGTCCAAAACAAGAAACAAGCCAACGGCGCTGGCCGCGTTCGTGAACTCATTGACGAGCGCTTCGAGGCTTACGATGACTGGATATTGTCCAAATCGGGCGATATTGACTGGGTGAAACGCCTTCGGTTCAACGAAACGATTGTTTCTCGTATGGGCGTCGAGATTCAGGTGTCAGGGCGGAGTGATTTGTTAGCGCGGGACATTATTCATATTCGCAACAATCTCCAAGACAGTCATATTGACGTTGGTGTGATTGTTGTGCCATCCGATGACTTTGAGTACTTCCTGACCGATCGCGTCGCGAACTACAGTTACGCCGTCCGATACGTTGAAGAGGAATTGCGCGAAGCCCAAACCTATCCGATAGTTTTGATTGCCGTCGAACACGACAGATTCACTGACAAGCCACTGCCGAAGAAACGTACAAATCGCGGGAAGAAAAAAAGCGGGGGATAACAAGGCGTTGCACCGAAGCACGCTCGTCTTTCGGCTTTTTAGCGTCTTCACCCCTGTTTACGCTTTCTGGTTGTTCAAACATTAATCCCATTGGGCCACGTACCCGGTGAACTTGGTCGTTAGATGTAAAATGTAAACCACATTAACAATTCGCTAAAGGAGGAATTAATCATGAAAAAGATATCTATCTCGAAAGAAGTCGCTACACGTGTTCGCAAGGCATTGAAGGAAATGGTTGGAACTGAACAAGAGGGCTTATTTCCATTACACCTTGATACTGTTCGAAAAGTCTCTGGACTTGAGTTCAGTCCAGGGGACGAGAGAACGTACGCGTCGCTCATAGAAAGTGTTTGTGGCACAAAGGATGATTCGCAACCAGTTGAATAGTATGACGGGACACTCGGTGTCACGACGGCATTCGTAGTAGCACATCAGAGTTCTGTTGGACAATTACAATGGAACGACGACCTTGCCTCACATTACACTAATCCTGGAAACGTTCCGGGCATAAGATGGTGTACAGGAACGCTTATCTCGAATGATTTATTTCTTACCGCTGGCCATTGTTTTGATCAGACTGGGGGGAGCTGGGTACGTCCTGTTGACAACACAACAGGTGTGACGATCTCACCAGCAGAAATTGCAACAAACATGCATGTTAACTTCAATTACCAGGTAGATCCATCTGGTGCATTACGAGTTGAACAATCTTATCCAATCCTCAGCCTTGTCGAGTATCGACTTGGTGGTCTTGATTTTGCCATTGTACGGCTTGGTGGTAATCCTGGAACTACTTGGGGCACAACCCAAGTAGCAACTACCGATGCAGCGTCGGGGGATATGCTTTGCATCATTGGCCATCCAGCTGGATGGCCAAAACGCATCGAGGCAGGACCATGTCTGAATGTAACTGGTACGTCTATTACATATGATGACATCGATACGTTAGGTGGCAATTCCGGCTCTGGTGTCCTTCGTGCTTCCGATGGCCAGATCGTTGGTGTCCACACGAATGGTGGTTGCGGGGCGGGGTCGCCCGGAGTTGGTTACAATTTAGGAGTTAGGATCACATCGATTATCGCTCAATCGCCAACGCTACAAACTCTGACAACTCCAATACTAAAATTTATCGATGATGGAGGTGGAGCGCTCAAGTTCGTGGATGATAGAGGTGGAGCGCTCAAGTTCGTGGATGATAGAGGTGGAACGCTCAAGTTCGTGGATGATAGAGGTGGAACGCTCAAGTTCGTGGATGATGGAGATGGAACTCTCAAAGCCATTGACGATGTGAAACATTCAGGATTAGACAAACAATTCGGTGATCACAAAATACCGGGAACGGATGTGCGCCCACCTATTCAGCCTGGCAGTCATCTAACACAACCATGGCAAGGTACTGCACCAAGAACCCGACCGTTCATCCTCGCTACACCGCATCACTCTACGGCATGGGCTAGAAGTCGTGAACCTCAGAGTGCCGCAGAAGGAAAGCGATTGTTGGAGCAATACGAGGCAACAATATTGCAACTTGCTCAGCTTATCCAAAAAGGTTCGGATGAGTTAAATCAACTAAACCAACAATACCAGCTTATGGTAGCTGAGTACCAAGCATTGATTTCTGGTCAACAAAGTTAACCCTTCAAAAGGCTATGCCGGGGCTTCAAAATAAGCCCCGGTTGTTTGTTCATGGAGTATAAAAAGTAACTATGATTCTAATAATTTCATCGGAAAAAGACGGTCATGCTCTCGAGATGTTGAAGCAGCTTAGGATAAAAGGAGCGGATGCTCAGATGCTGGATTTATCGGATTTTCCACAAAAAAGCCAACTGTCGATAGAGTTTAATAACACTAAGACGCAACAGCATGAAATTTATGATAATAAGATAAAAATTTCACTGTCTCAGTGTAATGTGATTTGGTGGAGAAGACCCCAACCTTTCCAACTCCATCCAGACATTACATCCAGTGAAGATAGAAATTTTGCATATACCGAGTGTTATTCAGCTTTTTCAGGTTTATGGAGATCACTAAATTCGTTCTGGGTAAATCATCCTACTCGCGATGAAGATGCATCAAAAAAAGTATTTCAATTAAAATTAGCTCAAGAAATTGGTTTTAAAATACCTGATACTTGCATAACTAACAACCCCAATAAAGCTATTCAATTTGTATCTAAACATGGAAACGAAAATGTAATATATAAGGCATTTTCCGGTACGGAGCAAGCATGGCGAGAAACACGAATATTAAGACAAGATGATTATAAATTGATTGAGAACGTAAAGTATGCACCTGTCATTCTTCAAGAATTTATTCCTGCAAAAGCGGACTTAAGAATTACGATGATATACAGGGATATTTTTACTGGTGCAATTTATACGGACAATACTAGTTATCCTTTTGATTTTAGAATGGTAATGGATGAAGCTCATATGGAATCTTTTGAATTACCAGACGAGGTGAAAAAATTACTTCTTGAGTTCATGACTAGGTTGGGGCTTATATACGGAGCTATAGACATGCGCCTTACACCAAGCGGAGAGTTTGTTTTCTTAGAAGTCAATCCATCAGGCCAATGGCTATTTGTAGAACAACGTACAGGACTCCCAATTACAGATAATTTTTCTAATTTCTTACTGCAAAAGGATCAAAGTGCGAGATAAATAACATCTAACAATCGCATACACTCGGACAGCAAAAAGCGCCGCTCGTTCCTCGCTATGCTTTTTGCTGCCAGTGAACCCAAACGTTAGGCAAATTCGAAAATAATGAGGTTAAGGCTATGGGGTCAAGTCTGCTTTTGACTCTTATATAGCCAAGGATAACAAAGCCACATCATGTCACGACCGCTTCGAATCGCCTAGCCGGACGCGTGGCGCCATGTCATGAACGATAAAGCAACGCCCTAAAGCCAGACAATTCTATTTGTTGCCAACAACCCTTATTGCGACAACCAAAGCCCAAGTTTGCCAAGCGGGTTTAAAACTGACATTTCATGGTTATTCTTCCAAATTTACACGATCCAACAGGGCGTACGATTTGTGAGGTGCCAGGCCGTTCGTCCTGCTTGTGACAGCCTGCAAAAAACTGAGACCATAAACCTGACGACCAGTAATTTGAATGCGAACCAGGCAGTTAAACCAAAACGAAAAAGGACTCAAATGGCGCCCGGAGGCTGAAAAGGCGGTGGGTAAAGCCCCCTTTTTTGTACGCAAGCGCATTCGTGCAAGGGTGGAGAAAGAGACCCTGGAGCGGGGCAAAAAAGTGGTCACCCTGGCCGAAGTGAAAGCCGTCCGGCAACGTTTTTTACATCAGCAGGAAAAGGAGGTTAAAGGGTATCAGGTTGACACCTGTTTCGGCGATACCGGCTGTCCCATGCGGGCGGTGGTATCCGACACGCTGGCGCCAAAAATTGAGACAATCTTTCAGCAGGCTGATCTGTTCAGTTTCTTAAAACATGAAGTGAACGGCAAGCTCAAATTCCACCACGAATTCAGAGTCACCGTAGCCGACTGCCCCAATGCCTGCTCTCAGCCGCAAATCAAGGATATTGGAGTCATCGGAGGGGTGATGCCCCGAACAACGGATGAGGCGTGCAGCTTGTGCGAGGCATGTGTTGAGACTTGTAAAGAGGCGGCCATTGAATTGTCGGGTGGTGAGGCCCCGCCAAGGATTGATTCCGGGCTTTGTGTGCGCTGCGGCCAATGCGTTCCGGTCTGCCCCACCGGAACCATTCTTTCCGGTCGGACGGGTTACCGGATCTTATTGGGCGGAAGATTGGGCCGTCACCCGCGACTGGCCGTTGAACTGCCGGGGCTGTACGATGAGGCTGCCGTTTTGAATATTGTCTCCACCTGTATTGATCTATACAAACAAAAGAGCCGCAATGGAAAGCGATTTGCGCACCTTCTGACGGACCGGGATATTAACCGGTTAAAAGCACAATTGACACTTTCCGGCAAAGAGTCCGCATGAAAATATCAAACCTGACAGAAAACGATTTACCTGAGTTAGCCGCTTTATATCAGCAGCTTATTCCAGATAACAGTTCGGTCCCAAAGATGAAAACCGTCTTTACCAAACAAGAACAGTTACCGGCGTTTGAGCACTTTCCCCCGGGCGCTGATCACAACCTCTTCCATGGGAACTGTTTTCCCTGCCTTTTCCAACCCTTTTTTCACAATGATCGGCAGGCCCGAACAGCAAGGCACCTCCATGACCACCGAAGTGACGGTTTTAATGTCAGCCTCGGTAAAGATCCGGGCGAACCTTTCAATGTAGTCCTGCACCTCATCAAACTTGGGGCAGCCCATCATGACAACCTTACCGGCCAATAGATCCGTGTGCACATTGGGAAACGCCGCACCCACGCAATCGGCCATCACCAATAAATCGGCCCCCTTCAGAAAAGGGGCATAGGGCGGAATCAGGCGGATCTTGACGGGCCAATGGGTGAGCGCCGAACCCGCAGCGGTGGCGATGGGTTGGGGCTTGTTGGCCCCTTGACAACTACCGGCCGGGGCCAAATCCCGAATCTGGGTGGACGGGCAGCCGCAGGGCAACGGATCTCCCTGGGGTGTCGCTTGGGCGGCTATCTTTTCCAAATGCGTCTCGACGGCCGCTTCATCAAAATCTTCGGCCTCACGCTCAATTATCTTCAACGCATTCTGCGGGCAACCGCCGATGCAGGCGCCCAGGCCGTCACAGAACTTGTCGGCAATCACCTTGGCCTTGCCGTTGATCACCGCCAACGCCCCTTCGGCGCAATCGGTGACGCAATTGCCGCAGCCGTCGCACAGTTCTTCATCAATTTCTATAATTTTGCGCATCACTTTCATGGTCTTATCCTTCTACCCTCCATGGCTGTAAACAGCCGCAACGAACGATGAAAGTCTTTTTTTTTGTACATATTTGGGAAGACTTTTCATATAGATTTTCATTAGACCTGATTTTGATCCAATAATGTTTTCAAAGCCAACTGTTTCCCACCGGCAGTTAAAAAAGAGGCCTCGATGATCTCTTTTATTGCCGATTTCTCCACCGGTGTTTCCTTTTGCCGATCTTCCAGCGTGGCTATCCGGTCGGCGTCAAAAATCACTTTAAGGACTAAATCATCACCGTTTTGGGGTTCTTCGTGTTGTCCTACAACAGCGTTCACCGCATCGATCAACTCTTCAGCGGCGCCCAGCTTGATCATGATTTCCCTTGCGATGGGCGCCCCCTCTTCGGCCGTAAAGCGCGGTTCGGAACCACCGTATTTACGTTCCGCTTCGACACTTCCGATATTTTTCAGGTAGGCTGCCGCCAGGACAACGGGCATATTGGCCGCCTCGGATTTGCCGATCCTTTCCGCATAGCGGGCCACCCTCATGGCGTGGCTGATACGTTTAAAATCAGTTTTAAAGTAACGCTTCATCTCAATGGCAATGCGGTCTTTGAGTAAATCGTCCCGCTGGGCCGGCGCATCTTCGGGAATGGCGCCCAAACACTGCTCGGCGAACCGGCAGTACGCGGCGCACCCAAAATCCATTTCCGGATTGGCAAATCGATGCCCGCATGTACCGCATTTGCGGGCCGTATCATCTTTGAAAAATTCAACCGTGTGGCCGCACTCCGGGCATTTGACTTCAAAAATCGCACCGGGTGTCCAATATTGAGTATCCTGACCTGGACATTTCATGGCGGCCTCCTGAATATGCTACAGTTTACAGTTTAAGGGGGAATGTGCATCCGCCCCACCCCCCGGCGCCTATCCCAAGATCGCCTGCAAATCATCCTCCGGGGTCCCAATCGGCATAATGTTAAAATTTTGCACCAACACATCCAACACCGCAGGGGTGATAAAGGCCGGCAAACTGGGGCCCAAACGAATATTTTTAATCCCCAGGTGGAGCAGGCTCAGCAAAATTACGCACGCTTTTTGCTCGTACCAGGAGAGCACCAGCGAGAGCGGCAGGTCATTAATACCGCAATCGAAAGCATCGGCCAGGGCTATGGCGATCTTCACGGCAGAGTACGCATCATTGCACTGACCTACATCCAACAGACGGGGAATCCCGCCGATATCACCAAGGTCTTTATCAAAGAAACGAAATTTACCACAGGCCAGGGTTAGTATTACGGTGTTGTCCGGAGTCTGTTCCACAAAACGGGTATAATAATCGCGTCCCGGCTTGGCGCCGTCGCAGCCGCCCACCAGAAAAAAGTGTTTGATGGCGCCGCCCTTCACCGCCTCAATCACCTGCGGGGCCACGCCCAGCACGGCATTGCGTCCAAAACCGGTCATGACCTCTTTGCCCGGCGCATCTTCTGTAAATCCGGGCATTGACAAGGCTTTCTCGATGACCGGGGTAAAATCTTTGCCGGAAATGTGCGCAGCACCCGGCCAACCCACCAAGCCGGTGGTAAAAATATGGCCCAGATAGGATTCTTTCGGTTTTTGAATGCAGTTGGTGGTCATTAGGATGGGGCCGGGAAAAGCATCAAACTCTTTTTTCTGATTCTGCCAGGCCGTCCCGTAATGGCCGTAAAAATGGCTGTACTTTTTTAATTCGGGATAGCCGTGGCACGGCAGCATCTCGCCATGGGTGTAGATGGTAACACCTTTGCCCACAGTCTGCTCCAAAAGCAGCGCCAAGTCTTTCAGATCGTGGCCGGAAACTAAAATCGCCTTGCCCGCCTTGACGCCCAAAGGAACCCTGGTGGGAACCGGGTGGCCGTAAGCGCCCGTGTTACCGGCATCCAGCAGCTCCATGGCCCGCACATTGACTTCACCACACTTCAAGGCCAATCCGACATATTCGTCCACGGTCACATCGGGATTCAAGGTCGCCGCCATGGCTTCATGGATAAATTGGTAGATCACTTCATCCTCTTGGCCCAGAATCGCTGCATGATCCGCATAGGCAGCCAGGCCTTTGATTCCGTACACCAATAATTCACGCAACCCCAACAAATCATCAGCGAGACCTTTATCAGCCTCGATTCCCACCTTCTCACCCTGGGCCACCAGTACATCCATTGAATCGCCCGGTGTAAAATTAACGGCTGCTTCCGTATATGCATCCGCGCCACCCGCAGTCTCAACCTTTATTTTCATGGCGTCGCGGCAGGCCGCCACCTCTTTGATCAGCGCCGCGAAACGGTCCGGATCAAAATTGACGTTGGTCAAAGTGGAAAAAATGGCTTTATTGGTCAACCGGTTGGCTTCCACATCGGACACCCCTGCCGTTTGTCCGGCATGGGCCACTTTACATAGCCCTTTGACCGCATAAATCAACAGGTCCTGCAACGCCGCCACATCGGGCTGCTTGCCGCATACACCGATTTGGGTACACCCTTGGCCTTTGGATGTCTGCTCACACTGATAACAAAACATACGATCTCCTTTTATTTGAGTTGTACATCCAAACAGAACGATAATCCTGTTTGGGATCACCCCGATTTCAACCTCACTATAAGCGGCCTGACTGGAAGGCGCATTGACTTAGGTCAATAGTGGATACCCCCCCTGTTGCCAAGCGCTTGGTCACCGACGTGGGGCCCCAAATAGCCCAATCCACCCTGAAAACAGACAAAGATCATTGGTGGATAAAAGATCATCGGGGAAATAACGGTGAAACTATTGACACTGAAAAAATAAATCAATAGAAAAAAGGCCACGCCTACCAGTAACCTTATTCTCGGGAGGATCCATGGCTTGGCTGACCAATACGTTGGGATCGGCGATCGGTAAAAAACTGATGATGGCCGTGACCGGCTTGGGTTTTATCGGATTTCTCAAGGTTCATCTGGCCGGAAACCTGAATTTGTACGGCGGTAAGGATGCCTTTAACAGCTACGCAGAGCGCCTCCATGCGTTGGGACCGCTGGTAACGGTTTTTGAGGTAGGGCTGCTTACCCTGGCATTGATTCACGTTCTGACCGGCCTGATCCTCTATTTGGGAAACTGGCGGGCACGCCCAACGCGCTATATTGTGAGTGCTTCGGCCGGCGGCCGCACGCTCGGTTCCCGGACCATGCCGTACACCGGCCTGATCATCCTGCTCTTTGTGGTCTACCATCTCTCCAATTTCCACTTTGTGGATAAAACCGGCACCACCATTTACAGTATTGTCCAGGGCGCTTTTAAAAACCCCGTTACTGTAGCGATCTATATTGTGGCGATGGTCGCCGTGGCGATTCATGTGAACCATGGCTTTTGGAGCCTGTTTCAAACCATCGGGGCCAACCACCCCAAGTATATGCCCGCCATTCGGCTCATTGGGCTTTTGCTGAGTCTGGGTTTCGGCATCGGTTTCGGCTTTTTACCCATTTATGTCGCTTTAATGGCATAACCTGAAAAACGGGGGTGAAGGATTTTGGCGAAATTAGCCACGCAGTTTCAACGACGAAATAAAAAGACAACGATGGAACTTTTATAAAGGAGACCATATGCGGCTTGACGCAAAAATTCCATCCGGCCCCATTCAGGAAAAATGGGACCTCCGTCGATTTGATCTAAAGTTGGTCAACCCGGCCAATAAGCGCAAATTTGAGGTAATTGTCGTGGGCGCCGGCTTGGCCGGCGGCTCCGCCGCGGCATCTTTGGCCGAACTGGGGTATGAGGTAAAAAATTTCTGCATCCAGGACTCCCCCCGGAGGGCCCACTCCATCGCGGCCCAGGGCGGCATCAACGCCGCCAAAAATTATACCAACGAGGGTGACAGTATCCGGCGGCTTTTTTACGATACGGTCAAAGGCGGTGATTTTCGTGCCCGCGAGGCCAATGTCTACCGCTTGGCCCAAATCAGCAATAACGTCATCGACCAATGTGTGGCCCAGGGGGTTCCCTTTGCCCGTGACTACGGCGGTCTCTTGGCCAACCGCTCCTTTGGCGGTTCCCAGGTCGCGCGGACCTTTTACGCCAAGGGCCAAACCGGCCAGCAATTGCTCTTGGGCTGTTACAGCGCCCTTTCCCGCCAGATCGCAGCAGGCAAGATAACCATGTATGCACGGCGCGAAATGCTTGATCTGGTGATGATCAACGGCCGCGCCCGTGGCATAGTGACCCGTAACCTGGTGACCGGTGAAATCGAAACCCATAGCGCCCATGCCGTGGTTTTATGCACAGGCGGCTACGGTAACGTCTTTTTTCTCTCCACCAACGCCATGGCCGGCAATGTCACCGCCGCCTATCGCTGTTACAAAAAAGGGGCGCTTTTCGGCAACCCCTGTTTTACGCAGATTCACCCCACCTGTATTCCCGTGCATGGCGCCTATCAGTCCAAGCTGACGCTGATGAGTGAAAGCTTGCGTAACGACGGTCGGGTATGGGTGCCGAAAAAGGCCGGGGACACACGGCCGCCGACCCAAATTCCCGAAGAAGAACGGGACTACTACCTGGAGCGCAAATACCCCAGTTTCGGCAACCTTGTTCCCAGGGATGTGGCCTCACGTAGCGCCAAACAGCAGTGCGACAAAGGCAAGGGCGTGAGCGAGACCGGCCTGGCCGTTTACCTCGATTTTGCCGATGCCATCAAACGGGAAGGCAAAACGGCCATCGAGAAAAAGTACGGCAACCTCTTTGCCATGTATGACAAAATTGTGGACCAGTCACCCTACGAGACACCGATGATGATCTATCCGGCGGTTCACTACACCATGGGCGGGCTCTGGGTTGATTACAATCTTATGAGTACCATTGACGGTCTTTTTGTGTTGGGCGAAGCCAACTTCTCCGACCACGGCGCCAACCGGCTCGGGGCCAGCGCCTTGATGCAGGGGTTGGCCGACGGTTACTTTATCATCCCTTACACCATCGGCGGTTATCTGGCGGGAACACCACTGGAAGCGGTGGACACCAGCCACACCGCCTTTGCCGACAGTGTCGCCCAAGTGACCCAACATACGGAGCGGCTGCTACGTGTCGACGGCAACCGCACCGTTGATGATTTTCATCGTGAGCTGGGGCTCATCATGTGGGATTACTGCGGTATGGCCAGAAACGATGAAGGGTTAGCCAAAGCAAAAGAGATGATCCGGGAACTGCGTGATGAGTTTTGGCAAAACGTCACCGTTCCGGGGGACGGCAAAGACTTTAACCAGAGCCTGGAGAAAGCCGGGCGGGTGGCTGACTTTTTGGAATTCGGTGAATTGATGGTGGACGACGCCCTGACCCGCAGGGAATCGTGCGGCGGCCACTTCAATGAAGCCTATCAGACCGAAGAGAATGAAGCCCTGCGGGATGATGAAAACTTCTCGCATGTGGCCGCGTGGGAATATAAGGGGCCGGACAAGGCGCCGGAAAGACATATTGAGCCCCTGGAATTTGAATATGTCAAACTGGCCCAAAGGAGCTACAAGTGAGAACCAAAAATATCGACTTGACAGTAAAGGTGTGGCGTCAAAAAGGCGCCAACGTCCGCGGACGCATCGAAACCTATTATGCCAGGAATATTTCCACGGATATGTCCTTTTTAGAGATGCTGGATGTGGTCAATGAACAACTGACCCTGGACGGCAAAGATCCGATCGTTTTTGATCACGACTGCCGCGAAGGGATTTGCGGGATGTGCGGGGCGGTGGTCAACGGGCGTCCCCATGGCAAAGAACAGGGGACTACGCTCTGCCAATTGCACATGCGTCACTTTGATCATGGCGATACCGTTGTGATCGAGCCGTGGCGGGCCAGGGCTTTTCCTGTTGTAAAGGATCTGGCCGTTAACCGCAGTGCACTGGACAAGCTGATCCAAGCCGGCGGTTACATTTCGATGAACGCCGGCAATGCCCAGGATGCCAATGCCCTGCCGGTTCCTCAAACCAATGCCGAGCTGGCCTTTCAGGCCGCCGCCTGCATTGGGTGCGGCGCCTGCGTGGCGGCCTGCCCCAACGCGTCGGCCATGCTCTTTGTGGGCGCCAAAGTGTCGCATTTGGGTCTGCTGCCCCAAGGTCGCCCCGAAGCGGCCAGCCGGGCCCTCAACATGGTCCATACGATGGATATGTTGGGTTTTGGCAACTGCACCAACGAGCGCGAATGCGAAGCTGAATGCCCCAAGGAGATTTCCATTACCAACATTGCGCGGTTAAACCGCGAATTCTTCAAAGCGGCCCTTATCTCACGGGAAGAGTAATCTATATTTACGCTAACCTTGGGGCTGCATCCAGCCGGCGATGAAAAAGGGCCGCCGGGTGGACAATCCTCTTTCGCTCCTTATTGTCAATCCACGGTTGTCCTGATCATCGAATCAGGATATTCTACGTCGGAGTCTGTTTTCATCACAACCCAATCAACTGCTGACAAATGGAGTCGCACAAAAATCTGATCACCTTTTTCCGGAACGCCGACACCCCGGCACTCTATAAGGCCCTGATGGCCGGCGCCGGAATCCTGCTGGCGTGGTTATTTTTGTGGTGGCTGACCCGCTTGCTGGACCGTCGCCTGGCCGGCAAGTATCCCTTTTTTAGAGCAAACCATGATGCCATCAAGGGTCTGCGCCAATTGATCACCTGCCTGTTCTGTTACTTGGCGGCCATGTATCTGGTCAATTTGTTTGACGTACCTTTTTTAACAAGGTTGATCCACGCCGCACTCCTGATGATCGCCGCGTGGCCGCTTAAAAACGTTTCCCACGCAGTGCTCTCTTTTCTGCGGAACAATGTCGCCCATAAAACCGAGACCCGCTTTGATGATATCGTTTTCGATCTACTCTTCAAACTGATCGATGTGATCATCTTTATTATCGCCGCGCTGTTGGCGCTGGATTTTTTAGGTCTCAACATCATGCCTTTTTTAGCCGGTGCGGGTGTAGCGGGAATTGCCATCGGGTTCGCTGCGAAGGATACCCTGTCCAACCTGATTGCCGGAGTACTCTTAATCATTGATCGTCCTTTTGAAATCGGTGACCGCATTGAACTGTGGCAGGCGCCCCCGAACAGCTCGTCCTGGGGAGATGTGATCGAAATCGGACTGCGGGCCACTAAAATCAAAACTACTGACAATATCATCATCATTATTCCCAACAACCAAATCATGACCCGCGACATCATCAACTACACCACTCTGGAAAGTATTATCCGTGTACGGATCAATGTGGATGTGGCCTATCAGACTGATATTGAGCGGGCCAAGGCGCTGATCCTCGAAGTGGCACGATCCGCCGAATGGGTGCTCTCATCACCCGCGCCCAAAGTGGTGGCGCGCAATTTTGGTGAATCTGCGGTACAGCTTCAGCTACGGGTATGGATCCAGGATGCCCGCAAACGGATGGACACGATATCCGAGGTGACCGACCGCATTAAAACCCGTTTTGACCAGGAAAAGATTCAAATTCCCTTTACCCGCCGTGATATCCGGATCATCACGGATGATGAGGTTTCAACGGAGAATAAAACCGATGAGCTTACCTGACTCTTTTGCCGTCATGGACCAAGCCATCTTCAAACAGGGCCTCGATACGGTCACCATCTCCGTTTACCTGCTTAGCTGCGGGCTTTCCGATGCGGGAAAGGCAGTGACCCTGGATACGTTGCGACCGGTATGGCAAGGGTTGGAAGATGAGTTGCAGGCCGGTTTGGACACCCTCATGACACGCAATATTATCATTTTAGTGCCCACGGGTACGGACAATCAGAAGATCTTTCTCATCAACCCCGTCTCTAAATGGCGTATGGCTACCTGAGACCGGGGACCATCCATTTAGAGACCTTTGCATAACACCCCTTTTGGCTCAATTTCGGCGTCCGGCTCAAAATGGTATCCTCGACATATTCAATATATTCCTCCGGTTCCATTTTTCGCCTTCCTTGAACGTGAACAAAAATAGATGTCCTGCAAAGGTCTCAGCTTGTTGGCCGGAGCCCAAAGCAAACGCCGAAGGGTGACAGGTTTTTTATCACTCCTCCGGCGTTTGATGGAACGCGTTGATTAAATTGTGAATCGGAACCTTACCGCTTCTCGCTCTTTAACCCTTTATAAAGGCTCCAGCACATAATGAGCAACACAGCGGTAAAGGGAAAACCGACCGATACTGCTACCGCTTGAATTGCGCCCAGCGCGTCAGCGCCACCACCCACCAGTAAGGCCGCGGCAATACAGCCCTCCATGGTGGCCCAGAAAACACGCTGGGTGACAGGTGCGTCTATTTTGCCGCCTGCTGTGATGGAATCAACCACCAAAGAACCCGAGTCGGAAGAGGTGATAAAAAATACCAGCACCAACACGATCCCCACAAAAGATGTGATGGAGGTCATCGGCAGGTTGGCAAGCATTTGAAACGTGGCCAAGGAGGTTTCCGTCAAGCCGTTGGACAGAGCGCCGATGCCGTTTTTAACCTGCAACAGTGCGTTACCGCCAAAAGCGGCCATCCAGATAACCGAAAGCAGTGTCGGCACCAAAAGCACCGCTGTTAGAAATTCACGGATGGTGCGGCCTTTGGAGACCCGGGCGATAAACATGCCCACAAAGGGGGCCCAAGAAATCCACCAGGCCCAATAGAAGACGGTCCAACCGGTATAGAACTTTTCGTCGGTACGGCCGATCGGGTTGCTTAAAGGGAGGATCCCTTCGGCGTATCCCAACAGGGTGATGAAGAAATTGGAAAAGAAATTGATGATTGATCCGGCAAATATTACGAAAAGCAGCAAAAGCGCGGCAATACCCATGTTGATGTTACTTAAAATCTTCACCCCGCCGTGTATCCCGCGGACGACTGAAATCACCGCTACCGAGGTAACGCCGAGAATGATGAGTACCTGAACAGTAACGGAGCTTTTAATACCGAAAAGAAATTCCAGTCCACTGGCCGCCTGTTGCGCGCCAAAGCCCAAAGATGCGGCCAGACCGAAAAGGGTGGCTAAGGTAGCCACAGTGTCAATCACATGCCCTGTAACGCCCCATACCCTGTCGCCCAGGATGGGATAAAAAGTGGAACGAATGGTCAGCGGCAAGCCCTTGTTATATGTAAAAAAGGCCAGCGCCAGGGCGACAACCGCATAAATGGCCCAGGGGTGCAGTCCCCAGTGGAACATCACAGCGCCCATGGAGGCCTTAAATGCTTCCGGGCTCTTGGCGGCCACATTGAGCGGAGTCCCCCACCAGTCGGTGAAATAGGCCACCGGTTCGGCTACGCACCAAAACATCAGGCCGATGCCCATACCGGCGGCAAACAGCATGGCGAACCAGGAAATTCTCGTAAACTCAGGCTCAGCATGGTCTCCGCCTATACGGATTTTACCCACGGGTAAAAATATGATCGCCAGGCAAAAGAGAACAAAGAAATTGCATGAGATAACAAAGAACCAGTCGAAGTTGTTGATGATCCACCATTTTGAGCCATCCAGGACCTTTTTGGCGGCGGGTGGATTCATCAAGGTGCCAGTCAAAAATAATAACACCAGAATGGCGGTTACAAAAAAGACCGGGTTGTGCATATCCATGCCCCATCTCTGGATGTTGTCCTGCCCAGCCTTATGGGTGGTATCATAATCGGTACTCATAAAACGCCTCCTTGTTGTGGTGGTTTCAACGCTCAGTGCAACTTCAAGAGCGAAAGTCTGTTAGGCGGTTGCCTCGTCCAGTAGTTTTGCAAGATGAGACCTTTGCATAACACCCCTTTTGGCCCAATCTTGGTGTCCGGCTCAGAATGGTATCCCCGAAATATTCAATATATTCATCTGGTTACATTCTTCGCCTTCCTTGAACGTGAACAAAATCAGACATACCAGCCCTGCCAACACTTTGCAAGCTGTTTCTCAAATCAAGTCTTCTCAAAACCTTCAACCGGGTACCACCCGGTAATGGGGACCCCACCCGAAAGCCGATGCAACATACACATGCCAATACCGGGCGTGACAGAGATTTGCACGCCCGCCTTCACCAGCCGCGTGATAATCCACGCGATGGATCGACGCGTTTTTTCACAGCACAGATAAAAACGACGGATCAGATGAAGCAGTTTGCATCCGCTCTGAATGATATCCAATCTCTGATCAACTTCCCGCATCAGAAGAAATCCTGCGTCGGATGTAATTTCGGCGTCGGTAAAATCAATGAATATGGACTTTCCGGAATCAGGCTGAATCGCCTCTTTTTTTGCTTCACCCTTTTCGCGCACGGCATGACCCTTCAATGTATTTAATATAATATATCAAACAGTTATGTTGAAAGCAGTTTTCTCTCAGGTCGTCGCATAATTCGGGTGCAAAGTAGTGGAAAAAACAACGCATCTTTCTGTAACACCAAGCGCCATCTTTTTGCAAGATCATTTTTCTGTTTGGAATTTCAACAATGGGAGGGTAATTTCCGGCCACGGAAATACGCATACAAAGGAACCCGTATATCATTTTGAGTCCGCAGTAGATGGCGTCAGCCCTCGCGGCCAAGGCCGCTAAAAAGGCCTCCTTATCCCCGGCGGGGGCCAGAATCTGAGGCTGATGGTCATTGTCGGGATGGTTTGAATTCATGAGGTCAATTGTGTCCTATTTTGACATTGGTTGTCGACACCTTATTTTACACCCACGATACAGTTGTATTGCACTCAAAATATCAACGGATGGGTTTTTAGGGACGCCATCATGATTTGGAAGGAACGGCGCCATGAAAATTGCGGTGAGCGGCAAAGGCGGTGTGGGTAAAACTACTTTTTCCGCCCTTTTGATCCGAACCCTGGATGATATCGGCAAAAAGGTGCTGGCCATCGACGCTGACCCCGACGCCAATCTGGCGGCGGCGTTGGGGATTCCCGATGCCGGTCTCATTGTCCCCATTTCCGAAATGAAAGAGATGGTTTATGAGCGCACCGGCGCCCAGCCCGGCTCCATCGGCGGGTTTTACAAGCTCAACCCCAAGGTGGACGATCTGCCCGACAGTGTAAGCGCCAAATTCAATCAGATTAAATTGATGCGCCTGGGTGGGGTCAAAAAAGGCGGTGCGGGGTGTATCTGTCCGGAAAGTACGTTGCTAAAAGCCTTGGTGATGCACATAGTTCTGGTACGGGACGAATTTGTGGTAATGGATATGGAGGCGGGTATCGAACATCTGGGGCGTGGAACGGCCCGGGCCGTGGATCGGCTGATCGTGGTGGTGGAGCCGGGTCGGCGCAGCATCGACACTGCCGACCATATTCGAGAGCTGGCCGGTCAGATCGGACTGACCCAAATCAGCGTGGTGGGTAATAAAATTCGGGGTGACCGGGATCTTGCGTTTTTGCAAAAACATGTCGCCGATTTTGAATTTTTAGGATTTCTGCCCTATGACAACGCCCTGATCGAGGCGGACCTGGAAGGGATTTCTCCGTTTGAGGCGCCATCCGTCACGAAAACGGAGGTGGCCCGGATGACGGATGCGCTTTTAACCGCCTGAATCAATGCCCAGGTATTCTCAACGAAACTATCGCAGGTCTTACAGAAAATCCAGCCGGTTGCGGCGGCCGCGGCCCATCACTCCGGGGGCTGACCCGCGGCTAAAAAAGGTCTTTGCGCAAATCGGCCGGCCGGCAGCCGAACCCTTTGCACCCGATTCTTTTCAAACGGAAGCATTGGCAGCAATTACCCAGGCCGATTGCCTGGTAACAGCCCCCACCGGTGCGGGCAAAACCTGGATTGCCCGGGAAGCTATTGTCCGCTGCCTGCAACCGGGGCAAAAGGCGTGGTATGCTTGCCCGTTAAAGGCGCTGAGCAACTCCAAATACATCGAGTTCTCCCGAACTTTTGGCAATGAAACCGTGGGAATTCTGACCGGCGACCGTAAAGAGAACGGTGACGCCCCTGTGATCGTGGGCACCACGGAGATTTTACGTAACCAGCTTTACGATGCCATGCACCAGGGCCAAACCATTGATGTCGATTTGGTCATTCTCGATGAAGCCCACTACATGAGCGACCCGGATCGTGGGGTGGTGTGGGAAGAGGTGATGATCTACCTGCCGTCACGGGTGGCGTTGCTGATGTTGTCGGCCACCATCCAGAACGCCGGCCGGATCGCCGCCTGGTTGGAGACCATCCGTCGGAAAGAGTGCCGTGTCATCAAAGAAACCCATCGGCCGGTGCCGCTCTATCCGCTTTTATTCCACCCGACGGGAACCCTTTTCCCACTGTTGGGTGAAACCGGTAAAAAGGGTGCGCCGCAGCTTGATAAAAAGGTGGTACGGTATGTTACCGCCGGTAAAAAAAGGGCGGTTGCCCATATAGGGCGGCGGCCCGCCTTTGATGATATTCTTCAGGTCTTGCAGCGTTATTCCCTATTGCCGGCCATCTTTTTTTTAAAGTCCCGTGCCGATTGCGATAAAGCCTTGATTCGCTGCACCAAGGGGCCGATGCTGTCGTTGGATCATCAAAAAAAATTGGCCGGACAAATCAGCTTGTTGTTGGACATGAATCCGATTTTGTCCAGTCATCGTCAACTTGATGTATTGCGCAAATTCGGGGTGGCGGCTCACCATGGGGGGCAGTTGCCGGGCTGGAAGCTAGTGGTGGAAAAATTGATGAGTCGGCGTTTGCTTCGGGCCGTATTTGCCACTTCCACCGTTGCCGCCGGTGTCAATTTTCCGGCGCGAACCATTGCCATGCTGAATTCGGACCGTTTTAACGGGGTTGAATTTGTACCGTTAACCGCGACGGAATTTCACCAAATGACCGGTCGGGCCGGGCGGCGGGGAAAAGATAAAATCGGGTTTGCGTTGATCTTGCCGGGACGGCATATGGATTTGCGTCAAGTGGTCCAGTTGATAGACGCTCCGCCGGGCGCTATTGAGAGCCAAATCCGGATCAATTTCTCCATGGTATTAAACCTTCTGTTGTCCCACACCCCTGAACAGGTCAAAGCGCTGCTGGCCCGCTCTTTTTTGGCCTGGAAGCTGGAAAGATCGCATAAAAAAGAGTCCGGTGTCGAGCTGTTGATCCGCGATTTTGAGCGCCATGTAAACTTTTTAGTGGAACATGGGTTTGCCGAGCCGAACGGCCAACCCACCGCCGACGGTCGCTGGGCGGCTCGATTGCGGGTGGATCAGCCGGTGATTGTTGCCCAAGGGTTGCGGACCGGCAGCCTGCCGGACGGTGACGCCACTCTGCTGGCGGCGGTGATGGCGGCGTTGGTCTACGATCGTGAACCCAATGATCGTTTGCGGGTTGATCCCGGATCAAAGGCCGTGAGCCGGGTGGTAAACCGGTTTGAAAAGGCTTTGCTGCCCTTTACTCAAGCCATGGCGAAAAAAGAATTTCCCGTTAGGGCCATGCAGGTCCGACCGGCGGCGATGATGGACGCATGGGCCCGTGGAGAAGAGTGGGAGACCGCTTGCCGGCGATTCGCCTTTGCCGAAGGGGATGCGGCGGCCTTGATGGTCCGCACCGCTGACCATTTAAGGCATATCCGGCAGTTAAAAAAGGAATTTCCTGAAATGGCTCATTTGGCAGGTGAAGCCATCGAGATGATTCTCAAGCCGCCGGTCATTGAACCGATCGGGGATTATTCCACGTAAACTTTCTGTCCCGGATAAATCTTGCTCCGTTTACTCATTTTATTGAGCCGTAAAAAACGGCCCAGGCTCATCCTGCTTCGTTTGGCAATGGTAAACGGGGTGTCGCCTTTACGGACGCGGTATGTTTTTTTGCCGGATTTGGCGTAGCTTCTTCCAGCGGGGATGGATAGTTTTTGGCCGATTTTCAGAGTGGTCCCGCGCATTTTATTGGCCCGTTGAATGGTGCGGGTGGTCGTGCCGTACCGACGGGCTAGATTCCAAAGGGAATCTCCTTTACGCACCCGATGAGTGATGGGTTTATAGGTGGGCTTGGGCTTTGTCGTTTTGGCGACATACCCGCTTCCGGCAAGAGGAATTTTGAGGACCTGGCCCGGATGAATAGTGTATCGGCGGTTTAAATTGTTGGCCCGGGCGATCGTGCGGATGCTGACGCCGTAGCGGCGGGCAATGGCCGTAATATGTTGCCCCCGGCGGACCTTATGATGGGCCAGTTTCTTTTTGGGCGGTTTCGGTACAGAAACAGCCACCGTGTGGATGTTGGACTCCAACCATGCGGCTTTACCCCAGGGCACTTTTAAAAAATAGGGCTGATTCGGTGTGATCTGTTGGCGCAGCTCCGGATTCAGGATCTTTAAGGTGTCTTCGGAAACATTCATGGCGGTTGCAAAGTTTTTTAAATGAGAGCGCCGATTGATTTTGGCCACACCATAGCTCATGGGGGGGGCGAGCCTGACGGTATCTAATCCGAATTGTGCCTTGTTTTTAATGATATGCAACGTTGCCAGGAAGCGGGGCACATACCGTGCGGTTTCCCGCGGCAGTTTTTTGTAAAGATCCCAGAAGTTGTCCAGATAGTTCACATTTTGAGAGTTGATGGTTCTCAGAACCCTGCCTTCGCCACAATTGTAGGCGGCTAACACGGTCATCCAGTCGCCGAACATATTGTGCAACTCTTTCATATAGGCAATGGCGGCGGCGGTTGCTTTGGCCGGATCCATCCGTTCATCGATGTATTCATTGCGGGAAAGTCCGTATTTATAACCCGTTGAGGGGATAAACTGCCACATGCCCAAGGCCCTGGCCGGAGACATCGCTCTTGTTTTAAACCCGCTTTCGATGAGCGGCAGCCAGGAGAGCTCTTCGGGCATCCCTTCCTTTTTCAGTTCGCCGACAATATAGTCACGGTAACGGCCGGAACGGATGTAGGCGTTGCGAAAGAACTCTTTTTCAACGCCGGTAAATTTATTAATCTCGTTTTGCACATGACTGTTCATGATAATGGGAATCTCTTCATGGGTGCCGTTCGCAACGGTCTGGCGAGAAGCATGGATTTCAAGAATCCGTTTGGCGATCAAAAAGCGAAGATCCTCTCTCTCCTGGATTACATGAACATCCTCGATATTGTCATCCACGCGTAAGATAAGGGAATAAGCCTGATCCAAAGCATCCAGAGCATCTTCCAGCTCTCCGTTTTCCCAGTATTCCTGCGCCAGTTCGCAAAACGCCAGTGCGTCGTCCAATGTTTCACCGGACGCATTGGAGGGAGCCTTCAGGGCCCCATTCGTCATTCTCTCATTTACAAAGGTTTCATTCTTCGGCGCGGATTGGGGGCCTTGGGGAATCTTCGCTGAAACCGCGGAAGGGGACGCGGCTTGTTTCGGTGCTTCCACTGGCGCTTTTGGTTTGTAAAGCCTGGTCGTGGGTCGGACGGAGCGGGAGCAGCCTGTCAGTACAAATATTCCAATCAGGCAAAAAAACACGATAATACGAGTCGGATGATGTGAAAAAGAATTCATACCTACAATTCCTTTTAATTGTTAGAGTGGAAAAGCTTATTATTTTCGCCGTACCCATAGGGTAATATGTTCAATCATTAAACACACATTATATGTAATTGCAATGAAAAAAAACACAAAATGTTGTGGTTGTTACAATTTTTTTGATGCGATATCCAGCATGGGGGACGTAAATAATAATCAGGCTGGATCACCGGTGAACATATATGATACAATAACGTCAATTGATCACATGAATGAAAACCGTAAAAACGCAGGCTGACTTTTATGAAGCAAAACAAAATGGTTGTTCTTGGGCTTGTGCTGCTGATTTACCACGCTGGACCTGGATCTTTGGGTGGGGCGGCTGAACCGGTGTTTGACGGATTGAAATCACGGTTAATCAAGGATGGCTTTACAAAAGAGCAGTTAAAAGTGTGGTTTGATCATCGGGATGCCGCTTTTAACGTGTCGAGCGTCGGCGCGTTTTTCCGGCATAGTGAAGGGCGCTTGAATTACGATCAGTTCCTTTCGGGGACGAATATTGCCAAGGCCCGGCGCTACATGGCCACACACCAATCCGATCTTTTGGCGGCGGATAAACAATTTGGGGTGGCGGCGGAAGTGATTACGGCCATCGTGCTGATTGAAACGCGTTTGGGAACCTATCTGGGCAAAAGCAATGTGTTTAGCACCCTTTCCACCATGGCCGCGTTGCGGGATCAGGGCGCACGGGAAAAACTATGGCGGGAGATGCCCTCCAAAGGGCGCTACGACCGGAACCGGTTTGATCAAAAAGCGGATCAGCGCGCGCCCTGGGCCTATAAAGAGTTGAAGGCGTTTCTTCGATATACCCACGCCAGCGGCATTGACCCATTGCAAATTGAAGGATCCTACGCGGGCGCCATGGGAATCTGTCAATTTATGCCAAGCAATATTGCAAAGTTCGGGATGGATGGAAATGGCGACGGCCGGATCAACCTCTTTGATCATACCGATGCCATTTATAGCGTGGCCCGTTACCTTCAAAAGCATGGTTGGAAATCCGGCCTCAATGAGGCCGAAGCCATGCAGGTGGTCAAGCGCTATAATTTAAGCACGCCCTATGCCAGAACTGTTTTGGGCGTGGCCCGGAAACTAAAACAATAGATTTGGCCAAACGTGGATCTGCATACCATTAAAATTATGGTAATCATGACGGCGCCCTTTATAGCAGGGACCGTCTGGGCGGTGGTCAATGCCGCCCAAAAAGAGTTTGAAACGATGGGCCAAAAGGCTCTCTGGATCACCGTAGCCGGTATTCCCTTTGTCGGTTTCATATTCTATTTTCTGTTGGGCGCCCGCAAAGGACGTGCTCCGAGAGAGAGTACGGCCGGACAATAGTCTTTATATCGCCCCTTTTCCACATGCATAAAAAATAAAAATTGACAAGCAGCCTTTTAGTCGGGTATTAACCCAATTCTCTTTTGGCTTGTAAGGTCCCATCGTCTAGTGGCCTAGGACGCCGGCCTCTCACGCCGGTAACGCGGGTTCGAGTCCCGCTGGGACCACCAAGAAAATTCGGGTATAAAGAAATTCAAGTTTGTTTGCGGCTTACCCCGTCAATCCACCCCGTCAATAAAGGTCTCAACAAAGGCTTTGATCTTGTTAATAATACGTTCCGCCACCGTCCGCCGCTCTCTCAGAACCGGACGGTTTTTCATGATCCCCACAACATCATCCCGCAACGGCGTTATTTCGGTGAAGAGATAACCATCGATCACCTTTTGCAACCCGTCCAAATCCAGTGCCTCACTGTCGCATAGCTCTTTAACCGCCTTTTCTTTCTCTTCACTCCAGTAGATTTCAAATGCCGCCCCGATATCTCCATCTTTTGGAATATCCGGGAAATGTTCAGCGATAAACCGTTCAATAAGGGCTTTCTTGCTTCGCAACTGTTTCTCGGTATCCAGAAGATTCAGGATGGTTCGGTGATGTGCTTCCCTCTCTTCCGGTGTAGCGTCCTTCATCTTTTGCAGGAGCGCAATGATATAGCTCACGTTGATTATATCTTTACGGATCAGCTCAAGCTCAAAGTCAATATCATCTAAAATGGAAACCTTCTCTTTTTCCGTGCCCCCCTTCACCTTGTCGTAAAGATCCAGGTATTTACTGCGGTAATCGGCAAAAAGCTGTTCACTCATGGGAAGATCGTCAAAGCTGAACTCGGTAAAACTTTCCAGCACATTTTTCAGCCGCATAATTTCCCGAAACGCCCGAATAAACGCAACTTCATCCTCTTCCGTCAGCAACTCGTCAACACTCGCCACCGTGGGCGCAATTGCCAGCAGGTTGCCAAACGCTTCACCAAAGCGTTTGAGATACTCTTCATAGGGGGCCAGAATAATTTCCTCAATGGCATTCCTGTTGGCAAAGAGCGTAATCGCCTCATCGGTCGCCGGTTTCAGGTGGCGAAAACAGACCACATTCCCCTGGGATTTCGTTTGTCCCAGAATTCGGTTGGTGCGTGAATAGGCCTGGATCAGCCCGTGATACCTGAGGTTCTTGTCCACATAGATGGTATTGAGGTATGGGCTGTCAAAACCGGTCAGGAACATATTAACCACCAGCAGAATATCAACCTGCCGCGCTTGTGCCCGTTTGCCGATATCCTTGTAATAGCTGTAGAAACTGTCAGTCGAATAGTTGGTGGTAAACATTTTGTTATAGTCGGCGATGCACTCTTCCAGCTTCTCCCGGCTATGCCTGTTGACGGGGGCGTCGCTACCGCCATTATCGGGAATCGCCGGTTCGATAAAGCCGCCGGCGGCGTCACGGTCCTCTTCGTTGGCCTGGTAGGAGAAGATCGCTGCGACCCGCAGATTATGGTCTCCAGCCTCTTTTTTATCTTTCAGAATCTTGTAATAGTCGATCAGGGTTTTAACACTCGAAACGCAAAAAATGGCCGTAAATGCTCGTCCGTGGGTTTTACGGTCATGGTTGGCGATAATATGTTCGGTGATCTCATCAAGCCTGCCCGAGGCCTCCATCACCTCTGCGGTATCGATGGCCTCAACTTGCTTGTCAACCACAACAGCCTTCTGTTTAAAGGTTCCGAAATATTCAACCGAAAACTTCAGCACATTCTCATCCCGTATGGCGTCGGTGATCACATACTTATGCAAGCACTCTCCAAAGAGATCCTTGGTGGTCCGTTTACCCAGGGCGTTTTTGGCGGCATTGTCGGCAAAAATCGGCGTGCCGGTAAAACCGAACATCTGCGCCTTATGAAAAAATTTCCGGATGCGTTTGTGGGTATCCCCGAACTGGCTTCGGTGGCACTCGTCAAAGATGAATACCATCCGCTTCTCTTGCAGTCGGGCCATACGGGTAAGGTGTTTTTTCCGGCGGATCGCCGTATTGAGCTTTTGCAGGGTGGTGACAATCAGCGGTGTATCGTCTGAAAACTGCTCCACCAGCTTTTGGGTGTGGGTGGTGGCGTCCACGCTCCCTTCACGAAAGCTGTTGAACTCCCGGATCGTCTGATAATCGAGGTCTTTGCGATCCACCACAAAGACAACCTTATGCACCTGGGACGACCGGGTGAGAATCTGCGCCGCCTTGAAAGAGGTAAGGGTTTTTCCCGACCCGGTGGTGTGCCAGATATAGCCGTTTTTCTCACTCTCCCGAACCCGCTCAACAATGGCTTCCACCGCAAAATACTGGTACGGCCGCAGCACCATCAGCTTTTTGGCGCTCTCATTGAGGACCACATATTTGGTGATCATTTTGGAAAGCCGGCATTTTTCCAGAAAGATTTCGGCAAATTCCCTGAGCCGGGTGATCCTCCGGTTCTCCCGGTCGGCCCAGAAAAACGTCTGCTTGAAATCGCGTTTTTCAAGCGGATTGTTGGCAAAATATTTGCTGTTCACCCCGTTGCTGATGATAAAAATCTGGATATATCCAAACAGTCCATAACCAGCGGAAAACGAATAGCGGTGGTAGCGGTTGATCTGGTTAAACGCCTTTTTCAGCTCCAGCCCCCGGCGTTTGAGTTCAATCTGCACCAGCGGCAGCCCGTTGACCAGGATGGTCACGTCATAGCGGTTGGTATATTTGCCCGTCATGGTGATCTGATTCGTCACCTGGTACCGGTTTTTGCACCACTTGACCGGGTTGATCAGTTCAACATAACCGGTCTGGCCGTCATCCTTGATATAGTCAATTTTATCCCGCAGGATTTTGGCCTTTTCAAAGATGTTCCCCTTGGCCAGTTTGTTTAAAATCTGGCGAAATTCCTGATCGGAAAAGAGGGTCTTGTTGTGAGTCTCAAGCTCTTTTTTCAGGTTGTGGACCAGCGCCGTTTCATCTGTAATTTCCACCCTGTCAAAACCCAACGTCTCAAGCCGGGCAATCAGGTTGTTTTCAAGGGCCCGTTCCGATTCCAGGGCGGCGGTATAACGCTTTTGATCTTTTTTTCGTTGCGCACGGTGCGCCAAAAACCGGTCACGTTGATAAAACAGGATGCCGACACGGCGAATATGGCCGAGGAGATCATCATTTTTGATTTTATCGAACAGGGCAATATCAAACTTATAGATCAGCTCTAACGCTTCAATCGCCTCGACCAGCTCATACAACAGCCCTTTGGGCGCACAGCCCCTTGTTGTAAGGGTCAAATCAATGTCTGACCCCGGCCTGAAATTCCCCTTGGCGCGAGAGCCGTACAACATCACTGTATCGATCACTTCAAACCGGGCAAAAACCCCCTGGATTTTTTCAATCACATCATCAGCTAAACCATAGCGAGCGCCCCTTTTACTCATCGCCGAGTGTCCTTGCCAGCTCCGTCAGCCTGCCGTGCAACCATTGAAATTCCGCATAATACTCATCGATGATGCGGTCGACAATTTCGCGGGTGACATCTTCGTTATAGGTGTGCGATGTCAAATTGCGGTCCTTGATCATTTTCATCCAGGCATCTCCGTTACTGATCAAGCCGCGATTCATCGCCTCTTTCGCCACGGATTTTGCGCCAAACAGATTGGTGACGCCCTCGGATTCCAGAAAATCCTTTTGGGTTTTCCAGGCCAGTTCATGATTGTATTCAAAGGATTGAATCAAGCCCTGCTCTTCAAGTTCGTTCAGGCTCTCTCTTTCGAGAAACCGGCTGAGTTGGTTCAAGGCCCGGGTCCAGTTGTTGAGGCGCTGGATCCACCGGATATCTTCGGTCATGGTTGATCTCCCTATGATTGACGAACGGTCGGACAGACATGTTATCTGTGGCAACCGCTCAAATCAACCCTGCTTGCAGCCCTCTCCCTCCCAAAGAGAGGGGATTCCATGATTCATGGCCTGAGAGCGGTGTTTTCTTGTATTTTCCAGGTTTTCAACAGGCGCCTTCATGAAATCCATGGTTGTAAGCTGAGGGATGAAGCTGTTTTCCAAAAAAGTTCTTGACATTCACTCATTACCAGGTAAGCTTATCGTCAATATGACCGGCGCCTCTTCACTGGATGTTTTCAGTGTACGCGTCGGTTTTCGTTTCCACTGGTTAGAATTGTCTCATAGTCTCCTTCCATAGTGACCACGATTTCCAGTTGTCAATAACCCCAAAATCCTCTATACTGGCCGTCCTGGCCGAGATAAAAGGGAATTCATCAACCAAATTTATAAAGCGTGTCGCCCAGCCGGAGCTTGGGCAAATAATCTTCATCATGGATTGCATAAAGCAATAGTAGAGAAATGGTCGGGTATTTATTATTGACCTCCAGTAATGATCAGAGTTTGGAGCAGGTGCTGTTTCCAACACATTAATATTCCATAGTCGACTATGATGAGCTGCTACATTCCGGATAAAGTTCAAGCTTCGTAACCAATTCTGTAAGACCTTTCCATTTGGCAAGCCATATTTCTTCGCGATAATTTCCTTATCTGAATACTTCATACCGGCAAAGAGCCGCGACAAAGTGCCAAAATCCCATATCTCAATTGCCGCCCATATCGGCAACTTTCCGTATTTACTAATATTATGCTCCACAAAAGGCTCACGGCGGGCACGACGAATTAGCTTCCGATGGCTTTCCAACCACACGGCATGCCTTGTTTTTCTTCTGTGCGGCCCATGCGTAAGCAATTTTTTAGCAAAATTTCCATGAAATAGATCCGGGTTTTCATGCGCATAGGGGTCGTACTTTCCCAACAAATGCGCCACATCAACTCGCACTGCAAGCTCAATACGTTCCAAAGCATCCAGCGCCAATAAACGAAGTTTTTTGTCAAACACATAGAGCTTCACCGCCTCCTCGAAACGACTCCCTCCAATAAATTCATCTTCTCAATAAGAAACGCCCTGTGGCTGAGATTTCATCTTGCGAAACGGGTACCAGTAACCACTTAAACGGTAATAACCAATTCGTTCCAGGTAATCCAGCGCGGCTACCTTATCCTCCACTATCAGGCCACGCTGTTGTAGCAGAATAAGTTGGTCTTCAAATGATTTCCATGGCTTCTGTTGCATACATCCCTTCCGGTTTATATGAACATCTGTTGCAGCAGTCCCTTTTTAAAGGTCCGGGCCTGTTCGAGTTGGGCATTGATATGATCTATCTTCCGGTCGATGGCTGAAAGGAAATCGGCGATTTTTTGTTGTTCGGGTATTGATGGAAGCTCTAAATGTAACTGCTTTAATTGAGTTGCATACAGATGAACTACGGAAATACCTTGGGATAGTCTCGCGATATCGTACCTTTTCTCGCTATTAAGATAGTAAGAAAGAAAAACACCATCATGCCTCGTTTTTATTATATTTATGTCACCACCTAACGCTACCCCTTCTGCAAGAACACAAGAAGCTTTGGCAATGTCAATCTGAGTTTCTCCGGATGCAGGAATAATAATGTCATTGGCTTCACTAAGAACCAACTCGTTCGCTGGAATATTTGTGCGAGACTTAACTTTCCTAATTGTTTCCGCATAATCAGTATATAATTGGCCGTAACGAATGCACTCAAGATTGCCATTTTCAGAGATATTATCTTTTGAAATGCCTTTGCCTTTACTGAAACTCGCAACCTCCCCCAACCGCTTCTCCTCCCAATCGGGAAAATCATTCCCCTGGGCGTCCCTGAAACGAATCTCCCGGCTGAAGAGCTTTTGCATCATCCCTTTTTTGTACTGTTTCCATAACGCTTTTTCCCGGCCAAGCTGCTCAATCTTGGTATCCACCGAGGTGAGAAATCCGGCGATTTTTTGTTGTTCGGCATATGAGGGGACAGGAAGCTTAATCTTTTCCATTCTTCTCGGTGATATTCCTAATACCTTCGTTCCTTGCGCAATAGTCTTAATTTGCTTTCTAACGGATTCGCACTTCATCATGTAGGCACCAAAGCCAATACATATTTTTTTGCTCAAAAGGCGAGCCAACAGCGTATGTAATCCTGCTAGAACTTTCTCTCCATTCAGGTTAATAAGCTCTATCGTTTTCCCAATATCTGTATAATCTTCTGACGCATCTGCGATAACAAGATCACCTTCCTTGCAGAATTTATCCTCCGAAATGTTTTCAAGGTTGATATCCAGGTTTATGAATGGAACATCCTCATAAGATAGTTCAAATCTATGTTTAAATTTTGTGTGAATATCTCCGTAGTGAATATTACGAACTTGTCCAGCCACACAATTCAATTTGTCACGCGAAAAAGCGTTTGTAGACTTAAATTCATAGAAATCGCCGAAAGGCTTCTCCTCCCATTCTCCCCCAAACCCGGGAAACCGTAGCTTCGGCACCATGCCCGACAATGGAAAAGGGACTTTTTGTTGGGTGATGATTTGCTTAAAGCGTGGTTCCACATCATTCAGATCAACCACATCAACGTTAAATGCAAGTTTTGCCTCATTAAAACCTGCATGTAACCCGGCAAGTATTTTGGCGGGTATTTTATCTTGACAATCGACAGCCAGATCCAGATCGGAATTGAAATCGGCCCGATTTTTCGCACGACTGCCATATACCCAGACATCACATGATGAACCCAGCGTCTGTTCCAGAACCGCTTTAATAATCGTGTACTCTTGGGCGGTGATGTCAAACTTGAGCTTCATAAACGTCCTGCAGCCGTTCGAGTAGAAACAGGGCCTCTTTGTAAAAGCCGGCACATCGATTGACAACCTCAAGGGCTCTGTTCTCATCATAGGCATGGGAGGTCGCATTGCGGTCATCCCGGTATCGCCACCATTGATCCCAACTGTTTCTCAGCAATCTTTTGGTGTAGGCATCACGGATAACCTCCTGAAATGGCATTTGGCTGATTTTGCCGGGATCCTCGGAAATCAGGCGCAAGTGTCTTTTAAGGAGTTTTGTTGACAGGTCGTAACAGTATTCAAATCGCTGAATCGAGGCATCTCTGACAAACTCGTTTGTTTGGTCCTTTTCGTATTCATCCAATGCGCGGCGAAAGGAGGCGATGGCTTTGGATAATAGTGTCAGGTCCAGTTTTTCTTCCATTGTCTATCCTCCTAAAACGGGCTCTCAATGCCTAGTTCCTTGCAAAAACCGGCAATGGTTTCATCCGTCTTCAACATATCCGCTTCCAGTGTTTCCAGCTCCTTTACCACCGCCCCAAGATCCACCGCCGCCTCCTCCTCAAAGGTGTCCACATAGCGGGGAATATTGAGGTTGTAGTCGTTCTCCCTGATCTCCGCCAGTGACGCCGCATAGGCGTATTTATCCACATCTTCACGCCGCCGGCAGGTTTCGACAATCTTTTCCACCTGCTCGTCGGCAAGGCTGTTCCGGTTGCCCACCTTTTCAAACTCCCGGGACGCATCAATAAAAAGAATGTTCTCATCGTGAACGCGGCATTTCTTAAATACAAGAATACATGCGGGAATGGAGGTGCCGTAAAAAAGATTGGCGGGCAGGCCGATCACCGCGTCCAGACAGTTCTGCTCCGCAATCAAATATTGGCGGATTTTCCCTTCGGCGGCCCCCCGAAACAGTACGCCGTGGGGCAGCACCACCGCCATCGTACCGCTGTCGTTGAGCTGATAAAGCATATGCTGGACAAAGGCGAAATCGGCCTTGGTGGCGGGTGCCAGGGCGCCATACCGGCTGAAACGGTCATCGGTCTCATTGAGCGGATTGCTCTTGCCCTTCCACTTGGCGGAAAAGGGCGGATTGGCCACCACCACGTCAAACCGCCGGTCCAGATGCTGCGGGCGCTCCAGGGTATCTTCCTGCCGAATGTCAAACCGGCTGTAATGCACATCGTGAAGAATCATGTTCATGCGCGCCAGATTGTAGGTGGTGCGGTTCAATTCCTGTCCGAAAAATTCCCCCACCTCGGCCTCTCCGGCGATCCGCAAAAGCAGGGAGCCGGAGCCGCAGGCGGGATCATAGGCCGATTTGACCCGCTTTTTGTCGAGCGTCACGATTTTGGCCAAAACCTTTGACACCTGCTGGGGAGTGTAGAATTCGCCCGCTTTTTTGCCTGCGCCGGAGGCAAACCTGGCAATCAGGTATTCATAGGCATCCCCCAAGAGGTCGGCGTCCGCCTCTTCAAGCCCGAAATCGATCTTGGCAAGGTGGGACAGAATCCTGGCGATCAGCGTGTTGCGCGCCTCAACACTGCGGCCCAGCTTGGTGCTGTCAAGGTCCATGTCCTCAAAAAGCTGATTAAACTCGTCTTCGCTTTCCGTGCCCATCGTACTCTGTTCAATATGGGTGAGGATGGTTTGCAGGTCATCCAGGATGAAATTGCTCTTTTCTTCAACATCGGCGTTTCCCTTGCGGGTAATGGCCGCAAACAGCTCATCCGGTCGAAGAAAATAACCGAGTTTCATCAGCGACTCTTCCTTGATCGCCTCAATATCGGCCTCGTCGGTCACATCGGCGTAATCCTTGACCGGCTCGGTCTCCAGCAGTTCATTGGCGTACAGATGCTGTTTCTCGGACAGATATTTGTAAAAAATAAAGCCCAAAATATAGTCCCGAAACTCATCCGCCCCCATCTTCCCGCGCAGCTCATTGGCGATGTTCCAAAGCTGCTGTTCCAGTTTCTGCTTTTGTTCACCAGTCATAAAAAAGTCTCTGCTGTTGGATACGTTTATTTGGCGCTGTCAGGTGTCGCTCTCCCGGTTGCAATCAAAAATCAAACCGAACCGTATTTTACAAAACGCGGAAGACGCAAACTCTTTTTGCGGGTGCTTGTATATAAACAGACCCCCCTTGAAAAATCAATGGTCAGGGTTGTAATGCCAGGGGGCGACGTTTTAACAGGTTGAAAGCATATATAAGGAGCGGGAGAAAATTCGGGTTTAATAGCCTGGAGGCGCTCTGAAACCGCCAACTATTTTCGATAGTCCTTTTGCGAAGGCAATTGTGGACAAATCTTCCAGACGGGGGCCAATAATCTGGATTCCAACCGGAAGCCCTGAAGCACTAAACCCAATGGGAACGACGGTTGCCGGCAAACCTGAAACAACGGCTATCCGGGTCCAAATCATGTTGTGATACATTGGTTTCCGCTTTCCATTGACTTCCAGACTGCGCGTCATCAAGGTTCCCTCATGGTCATGTGGAAAGGCGGCGGTCAGAGATACCGGAGCGAGCAATATATCATATTTTTCAAAAAAGTCAGCCCAACCGGATTGTATCGCTCTCTGGTCTTCGACAACCCAATCGGGCGGAGGCAATGATCCCCTTACAAGATGCTGAACGATTTGAAGCTGAACAAAATTCATATGATAAAGACTTATATCGGGACGCGCTTCCTCGTCTATTTCCATACCGGCCGCACGTAATTTCAAAACTGTTTTTTTTAGCAGGGCCAGAATCTCGAAATCTATTTCTGAGGCCTCATAGGGATCAGTTAGCCACACAGCGACACGATAGTCGTTAAAGTATTGCCTTCTCGCCGGCAAGATCGCAGGTCTACTAACATTTTCAGCCCCATTACCCGGGGTCGTTAAGACTTTCAACGCCAGTTCCAAATCATCTGCGGTTCTCGCCAGGGGACCGACGACAAAAAGCGGTACCATCGGCATTATGTCTCGTGATACCCGCCCAGGTATTGGGGGTATATGCCCATACCTCGGAACGATACCGAATGAGGGTTTATGCCCGAATACGCCGGTGTAGTGGGCGGGGAAGCGTACGGAGCCGCCTAAATCACTACCCAGTTCAAGGGAGGTTAATCCGGCCGCAAGCGCGGCTGCCGAGCCCCCTGATGAACCTCCCGGTGTTCTGGATAAATCCCAGGGATTATTAGTCGCGCCATAAATTGCGTTGTAGCTTTGAATATCCAGTGCGCGGTATGGAACGTTCGTTTTACCAAAGATGATTGCACCCGCATCAATCAGGCGTTGCACCGATATTGCGTTCCCCTTCGGGAGGTAGTTTTTCAGCTCGGGATCGCCCGACGTTGCAGGCATACCAACCACTTCGAATACATCCTTTACCGTCATTGGAAGACCATGCAGAGGTCCCCAGTTTCGTCCTTCGGCAAGCGCTTTATCTGCTTCCGCCGCACGGGTTCGTGCTGCATCCACATCCATGGCTACAATCGCATTGATGTCCTGGTTGTACCTTTCTATGCGATCGAGATAGATTTTGAGAAGCTCGGTGGAAGTGATCTCCCCGCGTTGAATGGTACTTACCAGCTCAGTTGCGGATTGGTAATGGAAAGGAGCAGTATCACGAGAAGATTTTTCGGTGGGCGCCGCGCAACAACAAAAAGCACTGCCCAGCGATATGATTACAATGAGTTGGGCAATCTTCCTTAGAAGTCCCATTCTCAGTCCCCCTTGTTGATTTTTGCATAACACCCCTTTTGGCCCAATTTCGGCGTCCGGCTCAAAATGGTATCCTTGACATATTCAATATATTCCTCCGGTTCCATTTTCCATCCTCCTTGGACGTGAACAAAAATAGATGTCCTGCAAAGGTCTCAAAATGTGGCCGAATTCGGGATAAAATGACGTACCACTGGCCTTGCCGGTGGTTTAGCTTTCCAGGTCTTCGACCAAGTCCAGGAGATCTTTTATCGATTCGATTTTGCGGGACAGGGTTTCCGCTTTTCTTTTGATGTGCTGCCCCTCTTCAATCAACCTGGCGCCATCTGTGAATTTTTTCTCTGCCAGTTTTTGATAGATCTTCGCTTTTGCAGCCTGTTTTGATTTTTTACTACCATCATAGGCAGTCTTGCCGGTAAACACCTGGGGCTGCGACTGTTTGGGCCGGGGCGGGGGGGCTTTAGCGGTCTCTTTCGGTTTTTTACCGGACGATCTCTTTCTTTCTACGGAAGAGGCTTTCGATTGTGAGCTCTCGTTGCTAGGGCGTTGGATTGCGGCGATGTCAACTTTCCCGCTCTTTTCCCGGGAGGGTTTCTTTTTCACTACGCCGGGTGTTTTGGCCCTTGGCGCACCCGTCGATGCGCCTTGACTTGCGGCGATGGTAACCTGTCCGGTTCTGCTTTTTGACGGTT
>Ga0056123_1000020_pt1 | contig 33281 bp, 33 predicted proteins | sample WorMetHEROISLAND_3_FD_71122 | JGI IMG/M metagenome (GOLD analysis project Ga0056123, IMG submission 71122) | Marine gutless worms symbiont microbial communities from Max Planck institute for Marine Microbiology, Germany - Olavius sp. 3 HERON ISLAND ...
TGTTTCTTTATAAATTGGCTCAGCTTTTTTAAAATTTTTAGTAGCCAATACTTTTTTAATTAAAGTACGCATTTTTGACTTTTTCTGTGAATTAATTTCTCCTCGTACTTTATCTTGCCGTTCACGTTTAATTTGTTGTTGATGTCTATCCATTAAAATAAATTTTCCTAAATAATAAGGCTATAAATTTATTTTGTAATTTCATTATAAGTCAATGAGTATATTATGAAAAATTTTGTCTTGAAGGTGGGATTATTGTAGAATTTTGCTTTGGATTGAATTCATATTAAGCTGTACTTTATATGATAAATTAAATTGAATATTTAGTGTCAATAAAAACAAATCGTTTATTAGTTGGTTTTCTCGGCATACCGGGGATTCTAATATTTATCTGGTTGGGCGGAATTTGGTTTACAATATTTGTGACCGTTGCGATTTTATTGGCTTTATTTGAATATTATCAATTGATAAAATCTAAACAGATCTATCCATTAACATTTGTAGGATTATTTGTTGCGCTAATTATCGTTCACCTTTATTATTTTCATTCAAATGTTAGCGGATTTATTATTTATGCGCTGTGTATTTTACTCGTCTTATTATTATTGATAGTAGAGCTGTTTCGAGAAAAACCAAATCCTATGGAAAACTTCGCTGCTACTCTTGGTGGTATATTGTACATACCCTTATTACTTGGTAGTTTAATCGGGATAAGAAATTTTGATTCAGCCCATGCTACTAATTTTACATTTGCTCTTTTTATCAGCATTTGGATTTGTGATACTGCTGCTTATTATGCTGGTAAATTGTGGGGGAAGAAAAAGATTTACCCGCGCGTTAGTCCAAATAAAACAGTAGTTGGTAGTATTGCTGGAGTTATCGGTGCCTTGTTAATTTATTTAATTATGGCTAAAAGTGGTTTTATTCGCTTTGATTTAGATTTATTTCAGATTATTTTACTTGCAATCATTTCGGGTGTTTTCGGGCAGATTGGTGATTTTGTTGAGTCGCTTTTTAAGCGCGCTGCACAAGTTAAGGATTCAGGTGTAATTTTATTGGGACACGGAGGAGTATTGGATAGATTCGATTCTTTGATAGTTGCCAGTCCGCTGGTATTTATTTTTTTAAATTTATATTATTAATTTAGGGTAGTGAATGGAACTTAAATCAATTTTGGCGACCGATTGCGGCAGCACAACTACAAAAGCGATATTAATCGAAAAAATCAATGAAGGATATCGCTTGCGTTGCCGAGGTGAAGCACCTACAACAGTTGAAGCTCCGTTTGAAGATGTAACCAAAGGCGTTTTGAATGCGGTAATGGAAGTTGAAGAATTATCCGGTCGTAAATTATTAGATGGTGAAGATATTATAACTCCTCAAAAAGGTGCTGTAGGTGTGGATATTTATGTTTCGACAAGCTCAGCCGGTGGGGGATTGCAGATGATGGTAGCCGGTGTAGTAAAGGCAATGACCGGAGAAAGCGCTGAACGCGCCGCTCTTGGTGCAGGTTCAATCGTGATGGATGTAATGGCATCGAATGACGGACGCCAACCGCATGAAAAAATCTCGCGAATTCGTCAATTAAGACCAGATATGATTTTACTTTCCGGAGGAATTGATGGCGGTACCGTTTCACATGTTGTTGAATTATCTGAAATGATTGCCGCTGCAAATCCACGACCACGCTTGGGCACCGGATACAAATTGCCGGTTATTTATGCTGGAAATAATAAAGCCCATGATGCTATCACCAAAACTTTGGGTGCTAAAACCGATTTAACAATTGTGGAAAATATTCGTCCGGTGCTTGAAGTGGAAAATCTTGGTCCCTCTCGTGATAAAATACACGATTTATTTATGGAACATGTTATGGCGCAAGCTCCCGGATATAAAAAATTGATGAGTTGGACCGATGCCCCAATTATGCCTACGCCCGGAGCCGTTGGCTCGTTAATTGAAATGATTGCCCGCGAGGATAATATTTCTGTTGTTGGCGTTGATATTGGCGGCGCTACAACCGATATTTTTTCGGTATTTCAAGGGATATTTAACCGCACCGTCAGCGCAAATTTGGGAATGAGTTATTCGGTTTGTAACGTGCTCGTTGAGGCAGGAATGGATAACGTTTTAAGGTGGGTACCAATTGAAATTGACCGCGCTGAATTAAATAACCGTATCGGTAATAAAATGATACGTCCAACAACTGTTCCGCAATCTCTGCAGGAATTAATTATTGAACAAGCTATCGCACGCGAAGCATTGCGTTTATCATTTGTTCAACATAAAGAATTTGCAGTTGCTTTGAAAGGTGTGCAAACGGAGCGAACAATTTCAGATGCTTTTGAACAATCCGAATCAGGTTCAACCTTAGTAAATATGATGGAATTAGATTTAATCGTTGGATCGGGCGGAGTTTTATCGCATGCACCACGCCGTGAGCAGGCAGTTCGCATGTTGATTGATGCTTTTGCACCAACTGGAATTACTCAATTGGCAGTAGATTCAATTTTTATGATGCCGCAATTAGGTGTTTTGGCAAATATTGATAAAGAAAATTTAAAGGAAAATGCACGCCAAGCTGCGGTAGAAGTATTCAAAAAAGATTGCTTGATAAGACTTGGAACTTGCATTGCACCGGTTGGTAACTCCAAGACCGGTAAAACAATCTTAACTTTTGAATTAACAATGCCCAGTGGTAATGTTATCAAACATGGGTTAAAAGCTGGTGAATTTGTAAAATTTGAAGCTCCTTATAAACCGATGTCCGCTAAACTGACGCCTACTAGAAATATTGATGTCGGAGCTGGAAAAGGTGAAGCAATTGAGACAAAAATATATGGTGGACAAGTTGGTATTTTGCTTGACGGACGTGGGCGACCGCTTGAATTGCCAAATGAGGACAGTGAACGCATCGCAAAATTACAAGAATGGTCACAAGTTGTGGATGAATATCCTGATTTCAAAGATTAGTGAACAATATTAAGGAATAATTATGGCTCACGCATACACACCCGGATTAAAAGTATTGCATGAAACTAAAGTTATAAAAGAACGGCGTTTACCATTAAAAGGAGATGTATTAAAGAAAAAAAATGAATCCGTTGGCCCCGATGATATCGTAGCAAAAACTGATTTACCCGGCAACGTTCAAATGGTAAATGTTGCCAATTTACTAAATATAGATGCCGCAGACATTGGTAATGTTATGAAAATTGAACAGGGAGGGATTTTTAAGAAAGGTGAACTAATTGCAGAATCGGCGGGGTTGTTTGGTTTATTTAAATCAAAGGTTCCTGCACCGATTGATGGAACTATGGAATCTTTTTCAAACGTAACCGGTCAAGTTGTTTTGCGTGAAGCACCAATTCCGGTTGAAATGGATGCTTACATAAGTGGAAAAGTGCAAGAAATAATTCCTGATGAAGGTGTCTACATCGAAACCGATGCTGCCTTTATTCAAGGGATTTTTGGCATTGGTGGAGAAAGTCGTGGTGATATACAAATAATTACGCAATCCCGTGAGGATGAAATCACATCTGAAATGTTGGATTCATCCATGGCTGGTAAGGTTATTGTAGGTGGTTCACATATAAGTCTGGCAACTTACAAAAAAGCAATATCGCTTAATATTGCGGCAATTGTTGTTGGTGGATTTAATTATGCTGATTTAAAGCCAATTCTTGGTTACACTTTAGGCGTGGCAATAACCGGTTCCGAAGATCTTGCTACTTCGCTGGTTGTAACGGAAGGATTTGGAAAAATTAATATGGGCAGCCGAACCTTCGATTTATTAAAACAATACGACGGACATTTTGTATCGGTGAATGGTGCCACGCAAATTCGCGCAGGTGTAATTCGGCCAGAAATTGTTATTCCGCTAAAAGATTCAGAAATCACCGGTAAACACAAAGACATTGATGCATCAATGGGAATAACCAAAGGCAGTTTAATAAGGGTAATTCGTGCGCCGTATTTTGGCAAAATTGGAAAAGTTATAGCATTACCAAATGAATTACAGAAAATGGAATCGGAAACAATGGTACGAGTGGCAAAAGTAGAAATTGATAGAGAAAAATTCGTGGTGCCACGAGCAAATCTTGAAATGGTTGAGACAGATTAATCAACATAGACGAAGATGTTCAACTAATTAAAAGTAAAGGATAAAAAATGAATAAAATTTCTCTAAGTAATAATAAATCCTACAAAAGTAAAATAATCGGGTTGGGATTTCTCGCCCTTGCATCATTTTACGTTGGTTACATGATAGGCAAGACAATGGCTTTAAATGGAATAAAACTTTGTTCGATACTATCGTAAAAGCACCAGAAATAGAAATCACGGCCCAAGAAAAAGAAGTAATTACTCGAATTGCCAAAAAAATAATTAATAAGGGATTTGTTACTCCAGCTGTTTTCTTTTTAGAATTGATGAAGCCATTTTCATTATTGAGTAGTCATGCTTTAGTATTTTTTGGCCCAATACTAACTGCATTTTTGCGTAGTGATAAATATTATCGAGCAACAGAATTATTGGAAGATTCAAAGAATATCGAATTTTTAATATCGGAAATTGAAAGAATTGATGAGGAAAATAAAAATAAATCAAAAGAGGTGCAATCGTGAACAATAGAAATTTTTGGTTTACGTTTGGTGGAATATTAATCGCGTTTATAATCTACTGGATGTTTGGTCACCCTTATTTTATTGCAGAAAGAGTTGCTATGTTTTGGGCAATTATAATTTCGGCCGCGACGATAATTTATTTCATCAATAAAGCAAAACAGGGAGAAGAAATTTATCTCCGAACAATTCCAGGACTTAAAGCGTTTGAGGAGGCTGTTGGTCGCTCGACCGAGATGGGCAAACCGGTTTTGTATGTTCCTGGTATTGTTGATATGGATCAGGTTGAAACAATTGCCGGGGTAATTATCCTTGGGCATGTAGCGAAGATGACGGCCCAGTATGAAACACCTTTAAATGTTCCCGTAGCCCGTTCCATTGTGATGAAAGCTGGACGTGAATCTGTACGTGAATCTTATATCATGGAAGGCCGTCCAGATTTATTTCATGAAGATATGGTACATTATCTTACAGATGACCAATTTGCTTATGCTGCTGGTGTGAATGGAATAATGATGCGAGAAAAACCGGCAGCCATATTTTATCAGGGCAAGTTTTATGCTGAATCGCTCATTTTGGCTGAAACAGGCAATTCAATTGGTGCGATTCAAATCGCTGGAACCGCATCGCCGGCGCAAATACCATTCTTTGTAACCGCCTGCGATTACACCTTAATTGGTGAGGAATTTTTCGCTGCGAGCGCCTATTTATCGCGCGATCCAATGTTAGTTGGTGGATTGAAAGGAATGGATTTACTAAAGGCGTTGATCATAATCATAATTGCATTAGGAATTATTTTAAGATTATTCAACGATTTAGGTTGGATTAATTTTGATATTCTTAAATACCTAACTATCCAATAGGGAGGAAATGATGTTTTGGAAACGACAAATACCGATTGCAATTGTAGCCATAGTTGGTACATTTACACTGTTTGGATGGTTCGTTGATCAACCTGATATTAAATCGTTTGTTGATGATGATGCAACACAATGGTTTGATATTTTAGCAAGTTTTGCAATCTTTTTAGGTGCTTTGAATTTATTAAAATTGCAGGGACAGAAGATCATCAAAGGTAAAAGCGGTTGGCAATATAGTATTTTTGCAATTTTAGGATTTATGTTCGCATTTTATGCAGGATTTATGACCCGTGGAGCTTATACTGTAAATGTAAATTCAGCCGGGCAGAATCCGCAAGCGGTTGCAGAAGTATTATCAGATGAAACCGGTAAAACTAGTGCAGAATCAGAAATTGTTATAGGACTTATTGAAGCAGATGCACCATTAATGATGGAGAAAGTCTACTGGTATGAGAAATCAGCGAAAAAAGTAGCAGATAAATTGCTGGCAAGTGGAGCCCAAGTTGAAATTGTGCCAGAACCGAGAAATGGCGGAGCAAATTTATTAAAAGGTGATTCATTATTTAATTGGATGTTTTATAAAATATTTACTCCTTTAACAGCCACGATGTTTGCGTTGTTAGCATTTTTAGTGGCTTCAGCTTCTTATCGAGCATTTCGAATTCGAAATTTTGAGGCAACATTACTACTCGTTGCCGGAATTATCATAATGCTTGGGCGAGTTCCAATTGGAAGTAAAATATCCAGTTGGTTTGTACTTTACATATTTGTTCTCCTCTTAGGAGTGATGGTCAATACCTGGAAGAAAAATCGAGCACTAACCTTTGGGACCGTTGGAATTGGATTATTGATAGTTACAATTGCTGGTTTTATGCTAGGTTGGCCAATTGACCGACCGGCATTTGCATATTTACCTGTTTTGCAGGAATGGATTTATTTAGTTCCTAACATCGCTGGCGCACGTGCAATTATGATCGGTATTGGCTTGGGCGTTTTTGCCACCTCGATGCGCTATATTCTTGGAATTGAAAAATCATATATCGGGGAGTGATAGAATGAAAAAATTAGCAGATTTAGTCATAAGACTTGGGAATGTAGACCGCCGTTGGATATTTTTAATAATTGCGCTTGTTGTAATGTATCCATTGTTTAAACCATTAGGATTACCAATTCGACCTACCGATTCATCTCGAGAGGTATTTAATGTAATTGATGCACTGCCGGAGGATTCAAAAGTATTACTTTCATGCGATTATGGCCCGAGCACAAAACCAGAAATTCATCCGATGGCTGTCGGAGTTATGCGTCATGTGCTCAAAAAAGGTCATCAACTGTATGTAACCTGCTTATGGCCTGATGGAGTTTTCATGGCCCGTGAAGCTCTTGAACAAGTAGCTGAAAAAGAATATGGACTAACTTATGGGGAAGACTATGTTTTACTTGGTTTTAGACCAGGCAATGAAGCCGTGATAAAGGGAATTGTGAGTGATATTCGCAAAATGTATACAATTGATTCACGTAGTAATCCAATTGAAAATATTCCGATGATGGAAAATATCAAAAATATTAGAGATTTTGATTTTCTATTTTCAGCATCTGCAGGATTCCCTGGTACGATTGAGTGGGTACAATTAGCGGCTGATCCGACCGGAATATCAATGTCAACCGGAACAACTTCTGTGCAGGTAAATGAGGTAATGCCCTATGTTGATTCAGGCCAAATCACAGGTATTCTCGCCGGAATGCCCGGAGCGGCAGAATACGAAGCATTAATCGGGAAACCTGATATCGGCACATCAGGTATGGATGCGCAATCAATCGCTCATGTCGTGATTGTATTGTTCATTATTTTTGGAAATATTGCATTTTATTTAGAACGTCAGCGTTCTAAGAAGAAATTTTAGGAGGTAAAAATGTTTGCTACAGAAATTATCGGGGCTTGGATTGCGGTGTTTTTAACGTTGGCAATATTTTCATATTTATACAAGGATAACCCGTTCTACAAAATTGCTGAGCACATTTTTGTTGGAGTATCAGCGGGATATTGGGCGTCCATTTACTTTTGGACACAAATTCAACCGAATTTATTAGGACGACTTTGGCCGGTATTACAAGAAGGTCAAACCCTTGGATTTTTAGGTAAAATTTGGTATAAAATTTATAACTTTTTCCATTTGATATATCCACCGGCTTTTACTGAGGGAGGAGTTGACACCGGGCATGGAATGCAATTGATTTATATAATTCCATTAATTTTAGGAATTATGATGTTGCTATCAGTATTCTCCAAATTTGGTTGGTTTGCAAGATGGGGAATCGCATATGTTGTTGGAATGGCAGCCGGATTACGTGCCTACGGTTTTTTAAATTCTAACGTAATCGGGCAGGTTAAAGGTTCATTAATTCCATTAGTTGGTGATATATCAACAAGTACAATAATCAACGGAATAATTTTGCTGATAGGTACCATCACCGGACTAATGTATTTCTATTTTTCAAAAGAGCACAAAGGATGGTTTGGTACAGCTGGAAAAATAGGTATTTACTTCTTGATGATATCATTTGGCGCTTCATTTGGATTTGCAGTTATGGGGCGTATTTCATTATTAATTGGACGTTTCACCGATCTTAAAGATTATGGCGGGGCTGATTATCATCATGCTTCAATCTGGTTATTAATTATTATGGTTATTTTACTTGGAATATGGAGCTTTTTTGACAAGAATAAAAAAACAACCTAGTACTCCATTTAGAGTACCCCCGGAGAAAATAGGCCTTCGTTTTTGGGTATTTGGGAACAGTTATACAATCCCCATTTTAAAGGTGTCGAATTCGACAGGTTTAAAAAAGAAGCCGGTTTAAACTCATTTAATCTTACGCCAAAAAAGTGGGTGGAAAGCACCAATGCCATTGGAATTATTTCTAAAAGCGGACGCTATGGCGGCACGTATGCCTACAAGGATATTGCTTTCGAATTTGGGGCTTGGATAAGCCCAATGTTCAAACTTTTACTCATTAAAGAGTTTCAACGTCTCAAAGAACTTGAAACAAACCAATATAATTTAGAGTGGAACGTAAAAAGAGTCTTGAGTAAAATAAACTATACCATTCAAACCGATGTGGTAAAAGATTAAATACTACCACAATCCAATTACACTGAAGAAACCGAACGGCTTGCCTATGCAGAAGAAGCCGACATTTTAAATGTGGCGCTATTTAATTCTACAGCCAAACAATGGAGAGAAGCCAACCCACGATTAGCCTTAGACGGAAAAAATATACGTGATATTGCCAGTATAAACGAACTGCCTGAATAATGAAGTTAACATTTGATTCAAATCTGCAATATCAGCAAGACGCCATAAAGTCCATAACAGACTTGTTTGAAGGTCAACCTTTAGAAGATTCCATAATGGAATTTAACCTAAAGGAAGAAGGTACTTTAGACCTAATAAATGGCGTAAGTAACAACCTAATCTTGCCAAAGAGTGCAATTTTTGCCGACGCTAAACGGACTGATTAACAAATGAAAATTGTAAATTGCGGAATTTTGAATACTAAATTTGATAATAAAGGAGATTAACAATATATGGACGGAAAAAGCCTTACACCAGAACAGGAAAAACTGAACGCTTTAAAACAAGTGTTACCCGAGGTATTTGCCGAAGGCAAAGTAGATTGGGAAAAACTAAAAGCTACACTTGGAGAAGATATTAACTTCTCAAATGAACGCTACGTGCTGAACTGGGCAGGAAAAAGCGAAGCCTTTAAAGTGTTACAAGCACCAACTACCAAAACACTTGTACCAGCCAATGAAGAAAGCGTAAACTTTGACGAAACCGAACATATTTTTATTGAGGGCGAAAATTTAGAAGTACTAAAAGTGCTTCAAAAAAGCTACTTCGGTAAGGTAAAAATGATTTACATAGACCCACCTTACAACACGGGAAACGACTCTTTTATTTATCCCGATAAATTTTCCGAAACAAAAGCAGACTACGAAAAACGTGTTGGCGACATGGACGAAGAAGGTTATTTGACCAAAGATGGTATGTTCAAAAAGAACAGTAAATAAAACGGACAATACCACAGTAATTGGTTGAATATGATGTATCCGAGATTGTTCTTGGCTAAAAATCTACTACAACAAGACGGAGCCATATTTATCTCAATTGATAACAATGAAATTGACAACCTAATTCAAGTTGTAAAGGAAGTTTTTGGAGAGGAAAATCTTCTTGCTGTGATTGCAAATGTGAATAACCCAAAAGGACGGTCTGATGATGCCTATTTTGCGACTTCTCACGAATATTTAATTGTGGCGGCTAAAAATATAAATGAAGTCAAAATTGCAGGATTTGAACCAGATGAAAAAATCATTAAGCGATATAATAAATTAGATGGTGATAGAAAATATCGTGAAATAGACTTGAGAAAAACAGGTGATAATGACCTTAGAGAAGATAGGCCTAACTTATTTTATTATTTCCATTACAACGAAAAGACAGGAGAATATTACCCAACAAGAGAAGAAAATTCACCAGACGGTTTTATATCAATTAAACCCACACGTGAAGACGGAAGGGAAGGAAATTGGCGATGGGGTTTAGATAATGCCAAAGAGAATAAAGACAAATTAGTTCCAAAGTTTATGCCTAATCGAAAAACTTGGGGCATTATGGAAAAGGATTTTCTCGATACAAGACCTTTAGTAAAATCGACTACAAGTTGGACATTTAAAGATGTGAATAGCGAAAGAGGAAGCGAACAATTTATTGAGTTAGGGTTTGAAAAGAAAGTTTACCCTAAACCAAAACCAATCGGCACATTAAAAAGAACTATTCAGCTAACACATACTGATGATGAAAAGTACATTGCTTTAGATTTCTTTGCAGGTTCGGGTTCATTCGGTCACGCTGTCTATGAATTTTTGTGCGAAAAGGAAAAGCAAATACAATACATATTGGTTCAATTACCTGAACTTCTTAACGAGAATAAAAAAGAGCATAAAGCAGCAATAAGCTTACTGAAAACACTCAAAAAACCTCTGAATTATGCCGAAATTTCAAAAGAACGTTTGAAAAGAGCCTCAGCGAAATATCAAAAAGAATATCCTGATTTCAAAGGTGATTTAGGATTTAAAGTGCTAAAACTTTATGATAGCAACTTTAAGCAATGGCAACAAATTACAGGCAAAGACAAACAGGCTTTAGAGGAGCAAATGAAACTCTTTGTTGACCCAGTTGCAAAAAACGCCACAACCGAAAATATGGTGTATGAACTCTTGCTGAAAAGCGGTAAAGACTTAAACAGCACCATTGAAGCTAAAGACGGTTTTTATGCTATCAATGAAACAGAACTTGTTTTAGTTTTAGAAAAAGCCAATCAAGAAATCATTGATTCAGTTATTGCCAGCAAACCACAAAAGGTAATTGCTTTAGATAAGCTATTTAAAGGAAATGACCAATTAAAAACCAACACTGCATTGCAAATGAAAGATGCAGGTATTGAATTTAAAACGATATAAGGGCTATTATGAAATTAACGTTTGAATCAGACCTGCAATATCAACAAGATGCTATACAGTCAATAATAGCGCTATTTGAAGGGCAACCGCTTGAAGACTCTATAAATGAATACAGCTTTAAACAACAAGTAGGTGTTTTAAACCTGATTAATGGAATTGGCAACAATTTAGTTTTGTCGGACGAGCAGATTTTAAAAAATTTGCAGGCGGTTCAGTCCGAAAGTGAAGTTAAGCAATCGACCGAACTTGACGGAATGAACTTTTCCGTTGAAATGGAAACAGGCACAGGAAAAACTTATGTGTATTTGCGTACCATTTACGAGTTAAACGAGCTTTACAGTTTTAAAAAATTTGTAATTGTTGTGCCTTCGGTAGCAATTCGTGAAGGAGTCTTAAAAAACCTTGAAATCACCCACGAACATTTCCAAAACTTGTACGATAACATTCCACTCAATTTTCAGGTTTACGACAGTTCAAAAGTTTCAACATTGAGAGGTTTTGCAACCAATAACAACATAGAAGTTTTAGTAATCAATATTGATTCTTTTGCCAAAGACCAAAACATTATCAATCAACCACATTACAGAGCCAATGGACGAAAACCTATTGAGTTTATTCAATCTGTAAATCCCATAGTTATTGTGGATGAACCGCAAAACATGGAAACCGAAAAACGTATTTCGGCAATTGAAAACTTAAATAGTCTTTGCACTCTTCGGTATTCCGCAACACACAGAAATCAACACAATCTAACGTATAGTTTAAATCCTGTAAAAGCCTACGATTTAGGTTTGGTAAAACAAATTGAGGTTGATTCTATCATTGAAGAAAACGCGTTTAATGATGCTTTTGTACAAGTAGATTCCATTAAAGCAACCAAAACAAAAGTTACTGCCAAAGTTTCAATAAATAGTAATGATAAAGGCGGAGTAAAAAAGAAAAAAGTAAGTGTTAAAGTTGGTGATGATTTGTACAAACATTCTAACGAGCGAGAAATCTATTCAGACGGATATATTGTTGAAGAAATTGATGCTACAAACAACTGTATTTCTCTTTCAAACGGAAATCTTTTGTACAAAGGAGACAGTCAAGGCGGATTGAATGATGAAGTGATGAAATTTCAAATTCGCAAAACGGTTGAAGAACATTTGAAAAAAGAAAAACGCCTAAACAAATTAGGAGTAAAAGTGCTTTCTCTTTTCTTCATTGACAAAGTTGCCAATTACAGACATTACGATTCAGCAGGAAATCCGCACAAAGGGAAATTTGCAGAATGGTTTGAAGAAATCTATCAGGAATACATTTCAAAACCTGCATATAAGGAATTAGATTGGTTTCCAATTAATGAAGTTCACAATGGCTATTTCTCACAAGACAAAAAAGGAAAATTCAAAGACACTTCAGGCGAAACAAAAGCAGATGATGACACATACAGTCTGATAATGAAAGACAAAGAAAAGTTGTTGGATATTGATAACTCGCTTCGCTTTATATTCTCGCATTCAGCACTTAGAGAAGGTTGGGACAACCCTAATGTATTTCAGATTTGCACGCTGAACGAGACGAAATCAGACATAAAAAAACGTCAAGAAATTGGTAGAGGTTTACGATTAGCGGTAAAGAAAACAGATGATGGAAAGTTGGAAAGAACTTATGACCAAAACATAAACCGCTTGACAGTTATCGCCAACGAATCGTATGATGATTTTGCCAAAACTTTACAAAAAGAGATTGAGGACGATTGCGGAGTTGAGTTTAAAGGCAGAATTAAAAACAAGCGAGAGCGAACAGCAATCAAATACCGAAAAGGATTTGAAGCCGACCCGAAATTCTTGGAGATATGGGAAAACCTGAAAAAGAAAACGACTTATCGAGTTGACTATAAAACAGACGAGTTAATCACCTTTGCTTCAAAAGCAGTTAAAGATTTACCAGAGATTAAAGCACCTTCCATTCGTTCCACAAAAGTCAATATCAATATGACAGATGAAGGAGTTGAAACAATGTACGCAGGAGACAAAGTAAAATCCTATGACAGCTACTCTTGGAAAATTCCGGATGTTTTAGGCTATATCCAAAGTAAAACAGAATTGACTCGTTCAACCATTCAAGAAATATTGAGCAAATCAGACAGAATTAGAGACATTTTAATCAATCCACAACTGTTTTTGGACTTAACCACACAAGCCATAAAAAGGACTTTGTACGACTTAATGATTGACGGAATCAAATACCAAAAAATTGGTGGAGCAGAATATGAAATGGCACTTTTTGAAGCTCAAGAATTAGAAGTCTATTTAAACGACTTTTCATTTAAAGTGTCAGACAGTTCTAAAACCATTTATGAAGAGTTTGTGCCTTTAGATTCAGGAGTTGAAAGCAAGTTTGCACAAGACTGTGAATCAAGCGAGCAAATCAAATTCTATTTCAAACTTCCGAATTGGTTTAAGATTCCAACACCAATTGGAAATTACAATCCTGATTGGGCTTTAGTATTTGAAGATGATAAGAAAATCTATTTTGTAGCAGAAACCAAGGACACAGGAACGCCAGAAGTTGATTTATCAAAACTGAGTGGAGACGAACAATTAAAAATTAAATGTGGGAAAGCACACTTTAACGAATTTGACAACTTGGAATACAAAGTAGTGAAAGAAGTAGGACAATTGATTGATTAGAGCACACTTCAACGAAAATAAGCAGAAAACCCTACTTTTAACTCACCTTTTAAATTTATTTGTTTTTAATTAAAAATGGTTTATAAAATATTAGCGAGTAAACCAGGCAATTGTTTAATTTTTAAAAACCGTTGACATTATCAATGTTCAGTCAATAGGCTCAAGTCAACAATTATACATAATCTATCTTATACGACATTTATTTATTCCCCAAATACTCCTTCTCAAACTTCTTCATATTACCTTTTGCCCCAATCAACATTATTACAGAATCCTGATCCATCTTAACATTCATATCTGGATTTAATTGAAATTTCCCTTTATTATCTTTGACTCCAATAATAATCAGATTATATTTTTTTCGAATATTGGATTCAGCTATGGTTTTATTAGCCAATTTGGGAACATCATTGATATTAATTTCTTCCACGACAAAATCAATATCAAATTGCGCCGTTGATATTGAAACAGTGTCCTCGATGTTGGGTTCAATCAATAATTCGGCCATTTTATGTCCGCCTGCTTCGTAATGATTTATAATTTTGTCGGCACCGGCGCGTTTAAGTTTAGCGGCAGTATCGGAGTTACTACATCTTGTTAAGAGAAATGCCTCAGGATTAAGTGTCCGCACAGACATGGTAACAAATAGATTATCTTGGTCGGAGCCAACGGTAACAATAATTCCCTTAGCATGTTTCACCCCAACTGCCTCAAGTGTTGCATCAAAGGTGGCATCACCACGATAATATTGATAGCCTTTTTCTTGTAAGGCGATCACTCTCTCTTCATTATTTTCAACTACAACGTACTTCACCTTTTGTTTTGCTAAATCGGCGGCGATCACCTGCCCCATCCTGCCATAACCAAAAATGATATAATGGCCGCGCAATTTTTTTAAAATTTGTTGTACACGCTGCCTGCGTTTTTCTCTTAATTCCATTATATTTTCTCCTAATTGAGATATAAAAAGTGCATAACCGCTCACCCCGAAAATAATTATCAAGATTGTCCATAATCGGCCCATATCGTTTAATTCGTGAACTTCGCCGAAACCAACTGTGGATAAAGCTATAATGGTCATGTATAAGCAATCAATGAAGCCCCATTTATCTCCGCCAATTACATGATACCCGAAAGATCCGATTGATATCAATATAATAAAATAGAATAATATATATTTTGACTTGATATTCAACATAATTACTCCAAATTCAGACTTTCATTTATCCACTTTGCGTATTTTGCATCAATATTATTCGGGTTAATTGTAATTATTTCGGGAACTTCATAACTATGCAATTCTTGTATCTTTTTGTAAATTTTCTTTTCAAGAGATTTTGCTGCTTTGATTATAAGCAAATTTTCACTTTCTTTAATAATTTTATTCTGCCAGCGGTAAACCGAGTGCCCCTTTGGCAATACATTTACACAGGCCGCTAATTTACTCTTGACTAAATTTTCTGCCAGCTTCTCCCCCGCTTTTTGCGTAGGAGTATTTGTTAAAATGATAATATTGTTGTCACTCATTTTGCTTTGTACGCCCGGCAGGAATCGAACCTGCACCAAAGGAACCGGAGTCCTTCATTCTATCCGTTGAACTACGGGCGCATTTTATTGCATTGGTAAAAATTAATCAAGATATTCATTTACACCAATTTGTAATGCTTTAAGAGATAATGTAACATCAACAAATAATAATATTGCTGTAGTAACAATTCCTAATACACTCAATAAAAATAGAAAAATTCCAATAGATTTAAGATTGATTAGCATTAATTGCATTATTAATATTGTAGGAATTATTAAACTACTTGTTAAAATACTGAAGGATATTGATACTATCGCTAAGCGTAATATTCTACTACGCTTGTACAAAATATTTAATTGAATTACTTTTCCTTTTCTGCGGGATATTTGTTTATTATTTCTTAATTCTTTAACTATTTCACGCGATCTGTCAGTTGTTCGTCCCAACCGATTGGATAATGATAATAGAATTAATCCTACACCTGAAATCAATACAATAGGTGAAATACTGGCTTGTAAAAATTTAATAAATGAATCAACAGATTCCATTTTATTTCCTGAATCCTAATTTATCAGACTATAAAATTAGCAAATATTGGAAGATTTGACAATAATCGACTAAACTCAGTTTATACCTTTTTTTGGATTAAATAACTGAAATAATGCTAATTCCTCTACAATTTAACCTAAAATTGATAGATATAGCAAATTATACAACGGAAACAAATAGTAAGATTTTATCTTTTTGTCTTAAAAGGTAAAACATTTTGGTCTCTTACCAAATATTATATAGCGCTTTTTCGCAACTACGTTATCTAGCCAATCCCGTAAAAATTTAGGACAAATCATACCAAAACTCAGAATATTCCCTGCAAAATTTAGTTTTTGTCAAACAAATATCTTGTTTTTTTACAAATCGCAACAAGCATCAGCATAGTAGGCACTTCAATTAACACTCCAACTACTGTCGCTAAAGCTGCTCCGGAAGAGAGTCCAAATAACATAATCGCTGTAGCGATGGCGACTTCAAAATGGTTGGAAGCACCAATCATCGCTGCTGGAGCGGCATCTTGATATGGTAATTTCAGCCATCGCGCAATGCCAAAATAGCCAAGCACAAAAATCAAAATTGTTTGAAAAAACAATGGTATGGCAATTAAGAAAATAGTTATCGGATTGGCAATGATAACGTCACCTTTTAGCGCAAAAAGCAAGATTAAGGTAAACAGTAATGCAACAACGCTAACTGGTGTGAGCCAGTGTAGAAATTTTTGATTAAACCACTCTATACCTTTGTATTTTAAAATCAGTTTCCGCGAAATATAACCGGCCAACAATGGTAATGCTACATAAATTGCCACAGATAATAACATTGTTTGCCAAGGAATTGGCATGGCATTGATATTAAGTAGAAAACTACCTAGCAAACCGTATAAAACAAGCATTAATAAGGAATTGATTGCAACCATCACTAAAGTTAATCCGTCATTGCCTTTAGCAAGACAACCCCACATTAAAACCATCGCCGTACAAGGAGCGATTCCTAACAATATTGCGCCCGAGATATAACTACGCCATAACTCCACTTCTTCTCCACTAGCTAGTATTTCTGTTCCATGCAAAAATTCTTTAAATAAGTACCCTAAAAAGAGATAGGCGATTGCATACATTGTAAACGGTTTGATTCCCCAATTGATAAATAAAGTCATTAGTACTGGCTTGGGTGTTTTAGCCGATTTTGCTACTTCTGCAAAATCAATTTTGACCATAATTGGATAGATCATAAAAAACAAGCATATTGCAATTGGGATGGATACTTGATATATCGACATATTATTTAGTGAAACTGCCAGCTGTGGAATAGTTTTTCCAAGAATTATTCCGGCAATAATGCACAACCCGACCCAAATTGTTAAATATTTTTCAAATATCGATAATTGTTTTCTGTTTTTAGACATCGTTGTGTAATACCTCAGCTGCTTCGACTGTATTTTCCACTAACATTGCAATTGTCATAGGGCCCACTCCGCCGGGTACTGGCGTAATAGCTGCAGCAATCTCCCGTACACTGGTAAAATTAACATCGCCAACTAATTTATAACCTTTTTCTGAGGCATTTTTCACCCTGTTTATTCCAACATCAATTATAATTACACCTTCTTTAATATATGATTTTTCTATAAGCTCTGGTACACCAATTGCTGCGATCAGTACATCCGCTTGGCGTGTAATTTGTGGTATATTTTTCGTTCCGGAATGACATAAAGTCACCGTTGCATTGGCAAAATCTTTTTTTAAGCTCATCAAAATCGATAACGGCCGGCCAACGATATTGCTCCGCCCAACCACCACCACGTGTTTTCCGTTTAAGTTAATTTTATAATATTTGATGATACGCATTACCCCTTTGGGCGTGCAAGGAATAAACTGGGGCTGGCCGCTGATTAATTTCCCCAAATTTACCGGATGAAATCCATCCACATCTTTCTGTGGATTGACTTCAAACAAGATTTTGGCCGTGTTTATTTTTTTTGGCAGGGGCAGCTGAACCAATATTCCATGAAATTTGGCATCTTTATTCAGCCTATGGATGGTGGAAATTAATGTGCTCTCATCAATATTTCCAGATAAAGTAATAGTTTCAGTAAATAATTCTAATTCATTGAATTTACGTGTTTTACTTTTAACATATACTTGCGAAGCAGGATCATCACCCACATGGATAACTGCTAATCCAGGTATTATCCCTTTACTTCTTAGCGTTGCGATACGCGCTAGCAAATCTCCGAAAACGCGTGTGCTAACTGCTTTGCCCGAAAGTAATTTTGTGTTGGGCATAATTCTAATCTATTGGGGCGTTATGTTTTCGTCAATTAAATCAATCAATGATGATATTCTGCCGCCAAGATCAGTAGTGATACTTTCTTTATTCTCACGCAGATTAAACAATTCATCAGAAATATTCATCGCCGCCAGTATTGCAATCCGTGTAGAGGATTGATCCGGACCAACACTTTCTTGCACTTCACGCATCTTTTTATTAACGTACTCAGCTACTTCTTTGATGTAAGTTGCATCGGCCGGGGCTTTTACAGTGTATTCTTGTCCTAAGATTGTAACTTTAACTAGATTTGCTATATTTTCCATAATATTATTGTAAAATTATTTCCTTAATTTAGCATTAAAATTATTTTCAATGTTATTTATAATTGAACTTATAATTACATTTACCTCATTATCTTCAAGTGTTTTATTGATATCCCGAAATATGAAATTAAATACGATACTCTTTTTATTTTTCCCAAGACTATCATGTCGAAAAATATTGTTTGGTTCAACAGAGTTTAATTGTTCAATATTCATTTTATTAATCTTTTCAACAATCTCACCCACTTTGATATTTTCATCAATCACAAAATTCAAATCTCTTTCAATGGTCGGAAACTTTGATATTTGTTTATAGTATTTGGTACTATCCATTAGTTTTAATATTTTGTCAATATCAAGTTTGAATGCATAAGTTTCACCGTCAAAGCCTAAATTTAAACCATTAACCAAGGCATCGTTTACGATTCCCATACAACCAACTTTTTCATTCTGAGTGCCTACAGAATAGCACGTTGAAAATTCCGTTTCACTTGTTTCTTTATAAATTGGCAAAGTCCTCAATAAATTTTGAAAAACATTATTTAGATAACCTTTTAGTGCATAAATTGATTGCGGAATATTCTGCTCATCATGTATGCTGCCTTTGCTTCGTAATCCATGAACCACTCCCGCTAACTGTGATTTTTCAACAATTCCTCTAAATCCTTTTCCCTTTTGTTCATTTACTTGCCCAATTTCAAATAATAAGAAATTGTCCGCACCGTTTTTCATATTATAATCGATATTTTTTAATAATCCTGGCAGCAATGAAGTACGCAGAACCGATAATTTTTCACTCAGTGGATTAATTGTTTTTACGGGTTTCGCCCCCGACAAGTTTGCCTCTGCTTCTGGAAGTAGGGAATTATTATAGCATTGCTTAAAGCCCAAACCAGCAAAGGCATTGAATATTTGCGGTAGATTACTTTTTGGATCATTCTTTTTATAATTGAACAAACTACCATAGCTGGTGCTAATTGGAATATTGTCATATCCATAAACACGAATTATTTCTTCAATAAGATCTATTTCCGCATTCAAATCAGGACGAAAACTGGGAACTCGGCATTCCCAATTTCCAGCGTTCAATAATTTCAACTTTATGCCAAGACCGGCAAGTATTTTTTCTATAATATTTTGATCAATTTTTACTCCCACAATCGCATTTATTTCTTTGTGTCGTAACACAATTTTCGGAAATTTCACCATTTTGGGATATTCATCAATCATTTTAGAAACTAACTGACCACCAGCGTGTTCATGCAGTAATTCTACAATGCGCCAAAAGGCGGTTACCGCACCATTTGGATCTGCCCCACGTTCAAACCGACGCGATGATTCTGTTAACATCCCCAACGATTTTGAACCTTTTCGAATTGTTATTGGATCAAAATAGGCGCTCTCAATTAGCACTGTTTTGGTGTTTTCTGAAACAGCTGAACCTAGTCCACCCATAATTCCCGCTAAAGCAATTGGTTTTTCGCCATCTGTTATCAAGAGATGATGCTCGTTTAGCCTGCGTTTTTCCTCATCAAGCGTGGTGAAAATTTCTCCCTTTGTAGCTCGTCTAACTCCAATCGTATTGGACGGTATTTGCGCAATGTCAAAAATATGCGTTGGATGTCCCATTTCTAACAAAACAAAATTAGATATATCAACCACATTGTTAATACTTCTTTGGCCGGCTGCCTGCAGAAATTCTTTCATCCAAACATGATTATCGGTAACTTCTATATTATCAACTACACCAGCAATATAGCGCGGACAACCATCGGGGTCAGATATTTTTATTTTAATTTGTTCCTCTCCCTCACCCTTTATATTATTTATGACTGGAAAGGTTAATTTTCGCTGTGTTTTTAACGCAATCTCACGTGCGATGCCATAATGCGACAAAGCATCCGGACGATTTGGTGTTATATCCAATTCTAGTGCAGCATATTTTTCATTTAGTAAATCATTAATTGGAATGCCAATTTTTGTATCATCAGGAAGTATCATAATACCTTCGTGATTATCCGAAATGTCTAATTCATCTTCGGCACAAATCATCCCGTAACTTGATTTACTACGGATTTTAACTTCTTTGATTTTAATATTATTTGGTAATTCAGCCCCAACTTTAGCAAGTATTACTTTTTGTCCGGCTTCTACATTTGGAGCACCGCAAACAACCTGTAAAATCCTTGAACCATCATTAATTTTACAAACAGTTAATTTGTCAGCATTGGGATGTTTTTCCACTGATTCAACAACCGCTGAAACAATGTGATTTAATTTAGAAAAGTCTGTTACAACTTCTGCTTCAAATCCAAGCATGGTTAGCATCTCGGCTAACTCCTGGGGCGATTCCCTTATTTCAACATATTGACGCAGCCAGTTGATAGAAAGACGCATCAAAATTGCTCCAAAAAACGCACATCATTAGTATAAAAATGGCGTATATCTTGTATTTTGTGTTTCAGCATTGCGATTCTTTCAATACCTAACCCAAACGCATATCCACGCCAAATTTTAGAGTCATAGCCAACATTCTCAAATACTTTTGGATTTACCATACCACAACCTAAAATTTCTAACCATTGCTTTCGTTCTGAATTCCAAATATCAACTTCCGCACTCGGTTCAGTAAATGGAAAATAGCTTGGCCGAAATCGAATTTTTATATCATCGCCAAATAGACATCGAATAAAATAATCTAAAGTCCCTTTTAATTCTGAAAAATTAACATTTTTATCAACATAAAGGCCCTCTACTTGGTGAAATAAACAGAAACTTTTATAACTGATTGCCTCATTGCGATACACCCTTCCCGGAACAATATAACGTATTGGAGGTTGTTCATTTTCCATTAAATGGATCTGTACATTAGATGTATGCGTACGTAAAACTGCTTCATCTGTTACATAAAAAGTATCTTGCATATCACGTGCTGGATGGTGTTTAGGAATATTTAATGCTTCAAAATTATGATACTCATCATCAATTTCCGGACCATAAGCAATTGAAAATCCAATTGATTTAAAAATATCTTTTACTTGCGTTAATGTTTGTTCAATTGGATGGATTGATCCACAGGGAAAATTAATTCCTGGCAGTGTATAATCTATCGTTTCTGAAGCAGAGTCTGTAGAAGTGGCTATATTTTTTAATTGCAAATCAAATTGTGATTTGATTTCTTGTTTTAAATTATTGAGCAACTTTCCGACCTTTGCTCGATTTTCAGGTGCAACCGCATTCATTTGGCTGAATAATTTTGCAATTGTTCCTTTTCGTCCTAAAAATCGAATGTGTATTTTATCTATTTTTTGAGGATCTGACGGAAAATCATCGAGAACAGTTCGGAAATCTTTCCGAACTGCTTCGATTTTGTCTATCAAAGACATAGCTATTTTTTGATCGATTTCGCTAATTCGGCAAAGGCGTTAGGATTGTGGACTGCTAAATCTGCTAAAACTTTTCGATTTATTTCCATTCCACTGTTTTTCATCCCGGCAATAAAAGCAGAATAAGAGATTCCGTTTAAGCGCGCTGCTGCATTTATCCGCGTAATCCAAAGGCGGCGAAATTGTCTTTTCCTTTGACGTCGATCTCGGTACGCATAAGTTCCTGCTTTCCAAACTGCGTCTTTGGCTACTTTAAACGTGCGGCTCCGGGCACCATAGTAGCCCTTGGCCTGCTTCACTATTTTTCGATGTCTTCTATGCCTTGGGACAGAACTATTTGCTCGTGGCATTTATTCCTCCCTAAACCGCTAACATACGACGTACTTTACGTTCATCAGATTTATCAACTAATGCGGGAAGCCGCATTTTGCGTTTTGCGCTTTTTGAACGTCTAATAAGCATATGTCTATGATTTGCTTTGTTGCGTCTCAGCTTGCCGGTTCCAGTCAATCGAAACCGTTTAGCTGCACCGCGTCGTGTTTTTTGTTTTGGCATTTTTTTCTCCTACTTTGCAGAATACATAACTGTTATTCTTCGTCTTTCAATCGGTTCACGTTTTTCAATCTCAGCGATATCAGAAAGCATTTCTGCAACTTTATCCAATACTATTTCGCCTAAATCAAGACGTGACATTTCACGTCCGCGAAACATTAATGTCACCTTTAATTTACATCCATCTAACAGAAATTTACGACCCATATTTACTTTGGTTTCTAAATCATGTTGATCGATTCTTGGTCGTAAACGAATTTCTTTTATTTTAATAACGTGTTGTTTTTTCTTGCTCAGATGTTCTCTTTTTTGAGCTTCATATTTATATTTTCCATAATCTAAAATTTTACATACCGGTGGTTTTGCATTAGGAGATATCTCAACTAAATCTAATTCAGCATCCTGAGCTTGTTCTAGCGCCTCCTCTACATTTACAATTCCAACTTGATTACCATTGGCATCAATTAACCTAACTTTTTCGGCAAATATTTTATTATTTATGCGGATCCTATTCTTCTTTGCGATAAGTATTTCTCCTATTTTTTATTTCTGATTGCAACTCATCTATTAATTTATCTAATGTCATTGAACCAATATCTCCCTTAAACCGTCGTCGTACTGAAATTGTATTGTTGTTATCCTCTTTTTCTCCGACAATAATCATTACATTGATTTTATCCATCTCGGCTTGACGAATTTTTGCACCAATTTTGTCCGACCTATCATCTAACTTAACACGAATATTCGAATCAAATAATTTGTTAAAAATTTCTTTAGAGTATTGGTTAGTTTTTTCAGATATCGATAAGACTGCCACTTGGACAGGTGCTAACCACAATGGAAAATCTCCACCATAATGCTCAATTAAAAATCCGATCATTCTTTCATGGGTACTAAGCGGAGCCCGATGTATGCACAACGGAGTTTCTTCAATTCCACTTTGTGAAGTATATGTCAAGCCAAATCTGTTTGATTGTGCAAAGTCAACTTGATTTGTAGCAAGGGTAAATTCTTTTCCAATGGCACTCCAAACTTGGACATCTATTTTTGGTCCGTAAAATGCTGCTTCGCCGGGGACTTCAACATATTTAATATCAATTTCATTTAATGCTTCTCGGACAATTTTTTCAGTTTCTTGCCAGAGTTTTGGTTCATTAACATATTTATTACCGAGTTCTGCAGGTTCGTGTAAACTTAATCTCATTTGATATTTATCAATACCAAAAATCTTAAAATATTTAAAATATAAATTGCAAACTGCTAAAAATTCTTGCTTAAATTGAGCAGGACTACAATAAATGTGGGCATCATTCATTTGCATGCTACGAACACGCATTAAACCAAATAATTGTCCCGATTTTTCGTAGCGATAACAGGTGCCATATTCAGCCAATCGCAGTGGTAAATCGCGATAACTGTACTTTGATGAAGCATATATTTTATGATGATGCGGGCAATTCATCGGTTTTACATAATAATCAACACCATCTACATCCATAACAGGATACATACTTTCCTCGTAATGCGCTAAATGCCCCGATTTTTCATATAGTTTCCCTTTAGCAAGATGTGGTGAACGAACCCGTGTGTAACCTGCTTTGTGCTCAATTTCCTTGGCAAGATTTTCTAATTCATCAATAATTACTGCGCCATTGGGCAACCACAGCGGGAGTCCTGGGCCAACTTCTTCGTCAAATGTGAATAGTTTTAGTGCTTTTCCAATTTTGCGATGATCACGTTTTTTCGCTTCCTCAAGGAAATTTAAATATTCTTTTAATGCTTTTTTACTCGCAAAAGCAGTGCCGTAAATTCTTTGCAACATTTTATTTCTTTCATCGCCACGCCAATATGCACCAGACGATTCTAAGATTTTAAAATACTTTATTTTTCCGGTTGACGGCACATGCGGTCCACGACACAAATCGATAAAACCTGCCTGCTCATAAGCCGTTATTTGATCGGATTTTTCTATTTCTTCGATGATTTCAACTTTGTATGATTCATCCATATCACTGAATAATTTCAGAGCTTCATCGCGTGTCAAAATCTTTTTATGAACCGGACTATCTTGCTTGGCAAGTTCATGCATTTTAGATTCAATTTGCAGCAAATCAGCATCAGAAAAAGTGCCAACAATATCAAAATCATAATAGAATCTATTTTCAATCGATGGACCAATTGTAACTTTGGCATTTGGAAATAATTCTTTAACAGCTTGGGCCATCAAGTGTGCGGTGCTATGTAATAAAACATCATGTCCTTCTGATGAATTATCAGTAATTAAATGTACATGTGCATTATTTTTTATCGAAAATGTTGCATCAACTAAATTATCATCAACTTTAGCTGCGATCGTAGCCATCGCAAGGCGCTCTCCAATAGACTCAGCAATTTTCAACGGAGTAATACCAACCGGAAAAGTGCGTTTTGATTCGTCAGGAAAAGTGATAACAATATTTTTCATGGGTTTGAAAAATGCAAATTAAGCAGTAAAAGTATCGAAAAATGGACGCACTGTTATCAGACTATCGATTGATAGTTTAAGATATGAATATCGATATTGTAATTGTTTCAATCTAAAATACTATTTTTATATTGTGATAATTTATGAATTATTATCCATTTTTCAATTGATAAAATTTGTGGGCGATAACAGACTTGAACTGTTGACCTCTTGCATGTCAAGCAAGCACTCTAACCAGCTGAGCTAATCGCCCTGAAATTGTTGTAATTTATTTTTCTACTGCAAATACACTATTGTAAACAGCAGCATTATTTAAAATTAACAATGCTTCATTTACCGTTTGATCATAACTTAATTGTTCTTTTATTCGACCTTTTTCTCCATTGTAAACACTGGCAAATTCGTTGTATAAAAATTCTGATAGTTTATCTTTTTCCTTTTCAAATAGAGTATCTTCGTGATTTTCAATAAATTTTTCGATTACTTCAAAAGCGTTATTTAATTCGATATTTGTACTGTCAATTTTGGCTAAACGTTCGCGTGTATCACTGAACGCCTTTTCACCTGATGTTGTTACTTCTAAATCTATATTAATCAAATACTTTTCAAATTTACTTAATAAGTTACTATCACTTTTAACATCCTGCAATGATAAATATGAATTACGATTTTTCTTAACAAAATTTAAGAAAGCTGCTTTCCGCAAACATTCCAAGGCTAATGGATAATTATAATCCACATCAATTTCAAAATCGGGTTTTATACCTCCACCTCCAGTTACAATTCGACCACCTACACTTGCAAAAACTGTATCTGAGTCAGTATTAGTTTTAATCAAATCATCATCAATATACCCGGGTTTTTGAATTAATCGACCGCTTGGTGTATAATATTTGGCGGTGGTTATTTTCAATGCATGGTCTCTATCCAATCCAACCACAGATTGTACTAATCCTTTGCCATAGGACCGTTTGCCCATGATTACGGCACGATCCAAATCCTGCAAAGTCCCGGCAACGATTTCACTGGCCGATGCACTACCTTCACTGATTAAAACTACGATATCCATTTCAGTAGGAATCAATGCATCCTGTTGCGATTTAATTGAACGATTCGATTCCTTATTGCGCCCCTTAGTGGTTAATAATAATTGATTTTTGGGAACCAACATTTCCAAGATTTCAATCGATGAACCGAGCAAACCACCGGGGTTATTCCGCAGATCTAAAATGAATCCATTAGCGTTACTTTCAATAAATTTATTAAAGGCAATTCGCATTTCAGAGCCCGAATTTTTTGAAAATCTCGTCAATCGAATATACCCGATATCATCTGTGATCATTTCCGCAAAAGCCACATCTTTGACCGTAATATTGTCACGCGTTAATTCAAATTCCATTAATTCATCGTTGCCGAACCGCTTAATTGTTAAAATTACATTTGTTCCCTTCGGTCCTCGAATCATATCAGAAGCTACTTCTAGACTCAAATCTTGAGTTGCCGTACTATCAATTTTTACAATGATGTCCCCGTTGGTAATCCCTGCTCTTTTAGCGGGAGTATTATCCATTGGAGTAATAACCGTTAACTTATCGTCGCGTTTACCGATTTGAATTCCAACTCCACCATATTTTCCAGTAGTTAACAGATCAAGATTGTGCCTGCCTTCCTTATCGATGAAAATTGTATATGGATCCAACTCACCCACCATATCTTCAATACTGGCTTTGGTAAAAGCGTCTACATCAAAATCTTCTACATAATTTAAAATCAATTGTTTATAAACACTGTTTATTAACCTTTGTGATTTCATTATATCGGCATAGACATCCGCCTTAGATGCCGCAAAAACAACCACTGCAGCAACAGCTAAACCAATAATTATTGATATATTTTTTTTATTTTTCATATTAGTTTATAATAATTTTTCCTCAAATTTTGCCCAAATAGAAGCATGGATTGCATCAATATTTCTACTACCATCAATTTTAGTGATTCTATCAGGATTTGTTTCGACTAATTTTAAATACATTTCACGTGTTCTTTTTTGAAAATCCGCACCCGCTTTTTCAATGCGATCTTTCTCCGCTTTCTGCCTACTAACCCCCTCTTCTACCGAAATATCAATAAAAAAAGTTAAATCAGGTACTGTTTCATAGGTCGCAAATTGGTTCAATTTTTTTAACCAATCAATATTAATTTTTCGTCCACCGCCTTGATATGCAATCGTGGAATCAGCATAGCGGTCGGCAATTACCCATGTTCCGGAGCTTAGCGTGGGCAAAATTTTCTCTTTTGTTATTTGCGCACGACTGGCCGTCATTAACAGTGCTTCTGTTCGGTCATCTAATTCAGCGGTTTTTCTATTTAGTAAAATGTCGCGAATCGATTCGGAAACCCTACTTCCGCCTGGCTCACGAATAGAAATTACATTAATATTCATATCAACCAATTTAGCAACCAACATTTCAACCTGTGTAGATTTTCCACACCCATCAATTCCTTCAAATGTGATGAATTTTCCCTTAATTGAAGTAGACATTTTTATCATCTTTCCCAATTAAAATTACACATTCGCCACGAACTATATTCTCTGAAAAATACGTTATCAGATCTTCAACGGTTCCTCGGATAATTTCCTCATGTAGTTTTGTCAATTCCCGTGCTACTACCGCCGGCCGATTTCCAATTTGTTCTAATACATCAATTAAAGTTTGTTTTACTCGTTTAGGATTTTCAAAAAAGATAATTGTTGCTGTTTCACCTTTTAAAGCTGATAATCGTTTTGTCCGGCCTTTTTTCGGCGGTAAAAATCCTTCAAAAATGAACCTATCCGTTGGTAATCCTGATGAGGTTAAAGCAGTTAGTATTGACGATGCTCCAGGAATTGACTCAATTTTCGTACCAATTTTTAATGCTTCCCGAACTAATTTATAAGCCGGATCACTAATTCCAGGAGTGCCAGCATCACTAACGATAGCAATATCTTTGCCTGCGCCAATATGTTCTAAAATTTTTTCAATTTTTGAAAAATGGTTATGTTCAAAATAGCTTATCAAAGGTGTTTTTATAGAAAAATGACTAAGCAATTTTCTTGTTTTCCGTGTGTCTTCAGCAGCGATTAATGAAACACTTTTCAAAATTTCAATAGCTCGATAAGTTATATCTTTAAGATTACCAATTGGCGTTGATACGATGTACACAATCCCCAATTGTTTTGTGCGCATTACAGGCGTTTTACAGCTCTCCGTATGATTTGCATTCCAATATTAATTTCCTCGGTTGAAATATTGACTGGCGGTCTAAATCTAATCGTTTTTGGCCCACTTCCGAGCATAATTGCTCCTTCGTCTTGAATTAATCCACGCAATTTGTCTCTTGTATTGGAATCTATTAAATCAAATGCACAGAATAAGCCCAATCCCCGTGAATTAAATATTTGATTGGGAAATTCATCTTGCAATTTATTCAATTCATCAAGTAAATATTGACCCGTTTTAGCGGCATGATCAATTAGATTCTCCTTTTCTATCACTTCTAAATACAATCTAAACCTGAGCATATCCGTTAGATTTCCACCCCAGGTTGAGTTTAGACGTGCAGATTCGTGAAAAACATTATTTTCAACTTCATCTATTCTTTTACTAGAGAAAAATCCGCAAACTTGAGTTTTCTTGCCAAATGTTATCATGTCTGGTTGCGCAGCTTTGCCAAAATGTTCAAAAGCCCACATTTTACCAGTTAAGGCAACTCCAGTTTGAACCTCATCATAGATAAAAATAATTTCATTTTCGTCGCAAATAGATCTCAATTCTTTCATAAATTCTGTTCTAAAATGAACATCACCACCTTCCCCCTGAATTGGTTCAATAATTAATGCAGCAATATCATTTGGATTATCAATAATAGCTTGTTTTATTTCTGAAATAGCCTGCTTCTCATGATTCTTGACAGTATTCAAATTGTCGCTATTAAGCGGAAATTTAAGACCGGGGGTGGTTATTCGCGGCCAATCAAACATGGGAAAATATTTAGTTTTTCGTTCATCATGTGAATTCGTCAGCGATAGAGTATATCCACTACGACCATGAAAACAGCCCTCAAAATGAATTACCTTGCTGCCGATTTCTCCGTTGCCCTTGGCAATGTTTTTGCGCACTTTCCAATCAAAGGCAGCTTTTAGTGCATTTTCTACGGCAAGAGTGCCACCAGAAATATAGAAAGCATGGGGCAAAATAGACGGTTGTGCAATATTTCCCATAGTTTTCACAAATTCAGCCATTTCGGTTGAATATATGTCAGAATTGGTCGGTTTATTGATTGCGACATCCCGGATTTCATCAGCCCTCTCCAATAAATAAGAATGATTGTATCCGACCGGCATAGAGGCAAACATTGAAAATAGATCCAAATATTCACGACCGTCACGTTTATCTACAAACCATGAGCCATGACTCTTTTTCAAATCGACTACTAAATCAAATCCATCGGCGAGCATGTGTTTATTAATGGTGGCTCGAACATTATCTGCTTTAATTTTTATCATTTTACCCTCTAAAATTGTTTTTTTCCTTCGAAAATTATTTTAAATCTTATTTAATTAATATCGAATTTGATGCCTTGTGCTAAGGGAAGCTCCGAACTCCAATTAATCGTGTTAGTTTGACGACGCATGTATTGTTTCCAAGCATCAGAACCGGATTCACGCCCACCGCCAGTTTCTTTTTCACCACCAAACGCACCACCAATTTCAGCACCGGAAGTTCCGATATTTATATTTGCAATTCCACAATCACTACCGCGTGCAGATAAAAACTTTTCAGCATTTAACACATTTGTCGTAAACATCGCCGATGATAAACCTTGTGGCACTGCATTGTGTATTTTTATCGCTTCGTCGATAGTTTTATATGTGATAATATACAAAATCGGAGCGAAAGTCTCTTCCTGGACAATTTTCCACTCATTTATAGCTTTCACGATGCTTGGTTCAACAAAATATCCTTTGCTTTCAATTACCTTACCACCGTATAAGATTTCGCCCCCACAACGTTTTATTTCGTTGATGGCATTTTTAAATACAGCCACGGTTGCTTTATTCACAACGGGACCCATTAATGTTTTGGAATCTGTTGGATCTCCAATTTTAATTTGTTTATAAGCGTTAACTAAGCATTCCATAAATTTCTCATACAATTTTTCTTGCAAAATGATACGACGCGTGCTTGTACATCTTTGTCCGGCCGTGCCAACCGCTCCAAATAGAACAGCCGGTATTGCCATATCCATATCGGCGGTTTCATCAATTATTATTGCATTGTTCCCACCTAATTCCAAGATGCTGCGTCCTAATCGTTTGGCAACAGTTTCAGAAACATGTTTTCCCATTGATGTAGAACCGGTAAATGAAATCAATGGTATTTTTTTATCATTGATTAATGCTTCACCAATCGTTGAGCCACGACCAATAACAAGACTAAATACTGCCGGATGACCACTACTTTCTAGTACTAAATTACAAATATTTTGTACAGCTATGGCCGTAAGCGGTGTTGTAGAAGATGGCTTCCAAATCGTGGTATTACCACAAATTGCGGCTATGAATGCATTCCAAGCCCAAACTGCTACTGGGAAATTGAATGCTGAAATAACACCAATTGGACCAAGCGGATGCCATTGTTCATACATCCTATGATCAGGTCGCTCAGAGTGCATTGTTTTGCCATATAACATTCTAGATTGACCAACTGCAAAATCGGCAATATCAATCATTTCTTGGACTTCGCCATCACCCTCTTGCTTGATTTTACCCATTTCTAAAGTGATTAAACTTCCAAGAACATCCTTTTTCTTCCGTAGTGCATCAGCCATTTCACGGACTAATTGTCCTCTAACCGGAGCGGGTACTTGGAGCCATTCTTCAAATGCTGCTTGAGATTTTTCAACTACTGACTGATAATCTTTCAATGAACACTGAAAAACTGTAGCAATTTCATCCCCTGTTGCCGGATTTTCAGATATTAATTTACCGGCTGATTCAGTTTTGTACCAATCATTTGGACCAGCACATGCACCATAATTTTTCTTGTTTATTCCTAAATCATTTAGAATTTCTTGAGTATTCATTTAATTCCTATAAATGTTGGATAATGTGATAATAAAATGACATCAAAATTACATCATTTAAAGTGAAGAAAAAATGGATTTGAATAATATTTGAAATTACTTAACGCCACTTTTGAGATTTATTTTTACATAGTTTAAAGGGGCATTTCCAATCGGAAATGCCCCTTTAATAATAAGATTAATTATAGGTAGTGAATGCAGTCTCCCAATTTAAATTTAACAATGTGTTTGACTGTGACTTGATGTATCTATTCAAATTTTTTACTTTGTACCATTATCATTAGGTACATAATTTTCATTTACAAGGCCTATATTACCACTTTTATCTGCATTTGATCCATACAAATAGTAGAAAATCCCTTTAGCTCCATATGCAAGTGCTAAGTTTACCATACATCGAATTTCAATTGGAGATGGATTTCTATTAGAATCATCACCGTGTGCCTGTACGGCGAACCAAAAATTTTTATTGTTTAATTGGGCTATTGTTATTGCATCTTTCAAACCAGTGGCGACAGAATTTGATTCAGGATATATAAGAAAATCATATGATTTTTGAATTTCTTCGTTATAATTAGCGATTCCAGCTTCAGGAGTTCCAGTGTCAATTGGGTAATTATCAGCTAAAATTTTGTAATCTTGATATGGGTGGTTTCCTTGATTAAGGTATTGATTTGCTGTTGTCCTCCGTGTAATAGTCTCCGACAAAATTATATAATGTTCTTTACCGACGTTATAAATATCATTATTTTCAAAAGGTAAATTAAGTTGGCCAATCAAATTATTTATATAATTTATTGGTTCTATCTGAGATGGATAAGGCTCGTCATAGTAGAAATCTCTCAATGTATTTTGTAGATTTCATTGTGATGATATTATTGCATTTTTGATGTAATCGTCAACAGAACCGCTAAATAATTTATGACCCAATGAATTTTCAATAATAACATTATCAACCCATAATTGAACATTACCTAACCATGTGATAATACAAGTAATCTCTCTACTTCCATTTGTGAAAGAGACAATAAATTCTTCATAGCTATTTGGCTGTGAAAACTCATTTGCATATATCAATTTCTCATATTCATTGGTTGAATCGAATATTTTTAAATTCGCAACGGGTTCAGTTGAAGAATTATTATCAATTTTCAAGTTAAATGTGAACCAGTCTGTGTCACCATTCACAAAGTGCATACTTGTAAATTTAAAAATATCACCTGGTAGGTGTTCTCCTGGTTTTGCCCTAATGGAGGTTCTGTTATCTTCAAATGATTGTTCACCAGTATCGTTTTGATAATCAAAAACCCAACTATATTTTTTACATTCATTATTGGCTGGTTTATCACTGCAAAAGTTTTCATATCTATTTATCAATGATTGTGTGTTAAACTGTGTTTCATATCCAGTGGATTCATATGTCATTCTTCTGCTTGAGGCATATTTTTTTACTATATGGCGTTCTGGCCCCCACTTATTTGCATCTGTGTCAAGTATTATTTTTAATCCATTATCTTTAGCCATTTGATTAAGTTCAACCTCGGAAATACCAACAGCACCTCCAATAATCATATTAATATCACAATTTGCTACTTGATAATGATAATCGATTTTTTCATTTCTAATGGAATCTTTTACCCAGTATACTCCTATTGGAAATATTTGTGTATTATCTTGGGGCTCTTTTTGAATTAAATCATTGGCCAGATAGCCATATAGGAACGGCACTTGCGCATAAATTTGACCGCTATATGAAATAAGCAATAATGATAAGATAAATTTGATTATTCTTTTACAATTTTCCATTATAAAATTCTTCCTTCTAATAATCATAGCATTTTAATGAATATCGTTTGTTGCAATACCATATAATTTGTTACCATCCGAAATAAAAGTTAATATATCAACAGAATAAATGCCTGTTGAAAAGTTTGGGAATCCTGCAGGAGTTCTTATCTGTGGGTTTAAATGTGTTGGAAAAGTAAGTGAATTACCATTATTGTTATTTTGTTCAACAATTAAAATATAAGTTCCAACATTATTATTATTAATAATTTGCATCTCACAGTTTTTATCCAGAAGTAGATATGCTATGTTTCCACTGCTTAAATCCCAAGTACATGATCCCGCTGATGAGGAAAGTGTAACCAAATCGGTAGAATAGTGCTTAGCATTTAGTGTGTTATTTATTGTAACTTTTCCTGATCTATTAATTGCACTTGTTTGATCTTCTCCGCCAACACCCCAAGCGTCACCATCAGCAGTGCCTCCTCCACCAGCTATACCAGTTAGCTGTGAGCCATCACCAATAAAAGCAGTGGCTTTTACATTACCGGCTACTTCAAGTTTTTCTGTTGGGGATGTAGTGCCAATTCCAACATTACCTTTTAAG
>Ga0056123_1000021_pt1 | contig 33198 bp, 30 predicted proteins | sample WorMetHEROISLAND_3_FD_71122 | JGI IMG/M metagenome (GOLD analysis project Ga0056123, IMG submission 71122) | Marine gutless worms symbiont microbial communities from Max Planck institute for Marine Microbiology, Germany - Olavius sp. 3 HERON ISLAND ...
AATTTCATCCCTTACAGTTTCATACCCAAAATGGGACCCTGTCTTCAATATCTTCTCGCCAATACCTCTCTAAGCCTTTGTTTCTAGGTTTCTCCGCGTCGTTCCATAAGAGCCGCACCCTTCTGCTTTCGGCTCCGAAGAGCTTACTCGATATTGTCTTTTTGCCGCCAATGAACGCGAATGGAGGTGTTGTTATTGATTTGTTGGTTCTAGGATCCGATGTCAGAGATATCTTTAGATTATGGATACCTGGAAGCAACCGAGCTATCACACGACAAGGTGCCTTATATCGACATCCACCGAATAGAGCCGGTATCCAGTCCCCCTGTTTACTCCCCCTCTCCCCCGGAACCAATCTTGGCATACACTTTGTTCAACCAGTTGCCAGCGCCGAGCTGTCGGAAGTCGCACCCCGGTGGCTATCGATTACCATCCTATGGTCCGTGATCGTCCGGCGGAGTTGAGTGTGAGTAAAGACCAGGACATGCGAGGAGGACTACTGACCCGATGGGTCCTGAGCAATCGCGGCGGCGCGATATTTCTCGCCGTGCTGGCGGTGACGGCGATCGCCGTGCCGATACTGAACCAGTGGGTGCCCGAATCTTCGCCGCTGCACGTGCCCACCTTCGTGGTCACCTTGGTAGGCAAGTACCTGTGCTATGCCCTGCTCGCCTTGGCGCTCGACCTGGTGTGGGGTTACCTGGGGATCCTCAGCTTGGGTCACGGTGCCTTCTTCGCCCTCGGTGGTTATGCCATGGGCATGTACCTGATGCGGCAGATCGGTGCCCGCGGCGTGTACGGCAATCCGGAGCTGCCCGACTTCATGGTGTTCTTGGACTGGACCGAGTTGCCCTGGTATTGGTACGGCTTCGACAACTTCGGTTTCGCGATGGTGATGGCGCTAGCGGTGCCCGGGTTGCTAGCCCTGGTCTTCGGCTGGCTGGCCTTCCGATCGCATGTCACGGGCGTGTACCTATCCATCATCACCCAGGCCCTCACCTATGCGCTGATGCTGGCGTTTTTCCGCAACAACATGGGTTTTGGCGGCAACAACGGTCTTACCGACTTCAAGGACCTGCTCGGCTTCGACCTGCAGGCCGATGAAACCCGGATCGCACTTTTCCTCTGCTCCGCCGCGGCACTCGCCGGCGGCTACCTGCTGTGTAACCGGCTTGTGAGCTCGCGTCTGGGACGGGTGGTTATGGCCGTGCGCGACGCCGAGGGGCGCGTGCGTTCCCTCGGCTACCGCGACGAGCGGATCAAGCTGTTCGTGTTCACCGTCTCGGCCATGATGGCCGGAGCAGCGGGCGCCCTTTACGTGCCACAGGTCGGCATCATCAACCCCGGCGAGTTCGCACCGGTGAACTCGATCGAGGTGGTGATCTGGGTGGCCATCGGTGGACGCGGCACCCTGTTCGGTGCCGCCGCAGGCGCGGTGTTGGTAAGCTACGCCAAGAGCTGGTTTACTGTGGCCTACCCGGAAATCTGGCTGTTCTTCCTTGGGCTACTGTTCGTCGTAGTGACCATCGTGCTACCGCGCGGCCTGGTGGGGTTCATCCCCGGAGGCCCACGTTCACCGCCGACCACAACCAAGCCGGTAGGCATCCCGGACACAACCAAGGTTGCTGCCGGGGATGGCGCCGAGGACCGGAGTCCCGTCGCATCGAATAGGACACAGCCGAACGATCGGCCGGAGACCTCGGTGGACCGGGATCTCTCGGTCGCTTCACCTGCCGACGAGTCGACGTCCATGAGCGTGAACCGGCACATCGCCGCCGACACCCTTCTGTACCTTGACGACGTGGCGGTATGCTTCGACGGACTCCATGCCATCGACGGGCTCAGCCTGGTGGTGGCCGAGCGTGAGCTGCGCTGCATCATCGGACCCAATGGTGCGGGCAAGACCACCCTGATGGATATCATCACGGGACGCACCCGTCCCGACCGGGGAAAGGTGATCTTCGGCGACCAGATCGACCTCACGCACCTGGACGAGGCCTCCATCGCGAACCTGGGGGTCGGCCGCAAGTTCCAGAAACCTACGGTGTTCGTAAACCACACAGTGTTCGAGAACATCGAGCTGGCCCTTGGTGGCCGGCGTGGCGTGCTGGAGAACCTGTGGTTCAGAATGTCTGCTGTGGACCATGAACGCATTCACCAGGTGCTGGAGACCATCGGCCTCGCCGAGGAATGCGCGCGACCTGCGGGCGAGCTGTCCCACGGCCGGAAGCAGTGGCTGGAGATCGGCATGCTGCTAGCCCAGGAGCCCAGGCTGTTGCTGGTGGACGAGCCCGTTGCCGGGATGACCGGACAGGAAACTGAGCGCACGGCCGAGCTGTTGACCCGGCTGGCCGAAGATCACTGCGTGGTGGTGGTGGAGCACGATATGGACTTCGTGCGCTCCATTGCGCACCGGGTCACCGTACTGCACCAGGGCCGCGTCTTGGCGGAAGGCTCCATGGAGCAGATGCAGCGCGACCCGCATGTGAACCAGGTGTATCTCGGTGAGTGAAGCAAGCCCCGCCATGCTTGAGCTGACGCGGCTCGACCACCACTACGGCGAGAGCCACACCCTGTGGGACCTGGATTTCAGCGTGGAAACCGGCTCGCGCACCTGTCTGATGGGTCGAAACGGCGTCGGCAAGACCACTCTGCTCAAGTGCATCATGGGTCTGGAGCCTGTGAGCGGCGGCGAGATCCGTTTTCAGGGGCGGCGCCTGGAGCACGTGAGTCCCGAGGAGCGGGTCCGCGCCGGAATCGCCTATGTACCCCAGGGCCGCGACATCTTCCCGCGGCTGACGGTGGAGGAGAACCTGCGCATCGGACTCGGTGTTCGCCCACAGCTGCGCCACATTCCCGATCTCGTGTTCGAGCTGTTCCCGGTACTGAAGGACATGTTGCACCGTCGCGGCGGTGATCTTTCCGGTGGCCAACAACAACAGCTCGCCATCGGCCGTGCGCTAGTGCTACAACCGAGCCTGCTGTTGTTGGACGAGCCCACCGAAGGCATTCAGCCCAACATCGTTCGGGAGATTGGCGACCTCATCGTTCATCTCAACGAGAGCCTCGGTCTCACGGTGCTGCTGGTCGAGCAGAAGCTCGCGTTCGCGCACCGGGTCGCCGACCACTTCACCATCTTGGACAAGGGGCGCAAGGTAGCTGCAGGCGTCATCGACGAACTCGAAGACGCGGTGGTCCGGCGCCACCTCTCGGTCTAAGCCACTGCGCCCGGGCGATCAGGTTGTCGTCGACAGCATCCCCGCGTGCTCAATGAAGGCGATGACCCGTTCGAGTCCTTCCCCCGTCTTGAGATTCGTGAAGACGAAGGGTCGTTCGCCGCGCTGTGCACGGGCGTCACGGTCCATCACCTCCAGGGACGCGCCGACGTAGGGCGCCAAATCGATCTTGTTGATCACCAGGAGATCCGAGCGTGTGATACCAGGGCCGCCCTTGCGCGGAATCTTGTCCCCTGCCGAGACATCGATGACATAGAGCGTCAGGTCCGACAACTCGGGACTGAAGGTGGCGCTCAGGTTGTCGCCGCCACTCTCCACGAATACCAGGTCCAGGTCATCGAAACGATCACACAGAGACTCTACCGCCGCCAAGTTCATGGAGGCATCCTCGCGGATCGCCGTGTGCGGACAACCGCCGGTCTCCACACCCAGGATGCGTGCCGATTCCAACGCCTCGTGACGAGTGAGAAACTCGGCGTCCTCGCGGGTATAGATATCGTTGGTGACGACGGCGATGCCGTAGCCTTCACGCATGTGCCGGCAAAGCTCGAGCAGCAGCGCGGTCTTACCGGACCCCACGGGTCCGCCGATGCCGACACGCAGCGGGTTGCCCTGTGTCATGGATGTGCCCTCCGCATTGGGGCGGCTTTTCCGGAACGACGCGGAGAAACCTGAAAACAAAGACTTAGCCGACCGTAGAGGGGGCTGTGCCCACCATTGTGCTCACTCGATATTTTCTGCGGGGAGAAAATTCAGCCGCAAATAAACGCCAATGCACGCAAATCTATTCAAGAAAAGTCGACGAGGATGAACCGACCTCTCGGTGTGTTCTCGGATGTGCATTTGAAGTCGGAAAAATCTTGGGTCCTGGGTCCTGGGTCCTGGAAGTCCTTGTATGAGAAGGCTTTGTGCCTCGAGCTGGCCGAGCAACGAATTCCTTTCGAGTGGCAAAAGGAGTGGACAGTCCGCAGCCGAATATTTTTTAGCTCATTTGCGTCCATTCGCGTTCATTTACGGCAAAAAAGAAGATATCGAGTAAGCTCAATGGTGAGTACAACTCATCCTATGGTTGGCTGAGCCTTTGTTTCCGGGTTTCTCCACGTCGTTTCAGAAGAGCCGCACCCATCGCCTATTCGAGTCGTGCGCGTGGCGCCATCGTATCCCGCTCACGAGCGAAACAGCCGCGTGTGCTGCGCTTCGTGGCGGGAGCTGGCAATGACCTGCCCCAGCGCGCTGCCGGCGATATCCTCGTCGGCGAGTACCAGACCTTCACGCACCAGCTGCGGGATCAGTCCCCCGACTTCGAACAGCAGCCGCTGTCCGGCACTCTGGCCCAGGGGTACCAGCTTGATGGCGGCCGTGGTCATGTTCTCGCACCAGGACCAAAGGAGGGCCGTCCCTGCCTCCGCCACCGGTATCTGCCAGTGCGCCGCGGCGAGCGCGAACAGCGCGGCGAAGCTCGCCTCGTCGTCGCGCTGCCAGGGCCCGGCCTCGGCCAGATCCAGTCCCACGAGCACACGTGCGAGGGCGTTTCCCAACTGCCGGTCGGTGAGCCGCAGCTCGGAACTTTCCCGGCAGGCGATGAGCCAAGCGCTGAGGTGCCGGGCCGAGCCCTCATCGCCGGCGCACCAGGCCGCGTGCAAGCGGGCAAAACAGGGCAGATCCAGCCGCGCTACACTGTGCTCGAGCAATCCCAGGATCCAGTCCCGGGCGCTCGCCTCGTCATGCACCCAGCCCGCGGTGACCGCCTGCTCCAATCCGTCCGAATAGGCGTAAGCACCCACGGGCAGTGCCGGACTTGCGAGCTGCAGGATCCGGGTCAGGACCGCCACACCCAGGCCCGTCAGCGGCGTCTCAGCCGTGGATCCGGTGGTTTCGGGGCCCATGGCTGTGTGCGTGATGATGTCCGGCGTAGGCTCCGGCTTCCGGCTCGAAGGGGGCATGCAGCACCGAAACCTCGAAGCCAAGGCCCCGTAGCATGTCATCCAGCACATGGTCGTGCCGGAAACGTAGCCAGCCATCGCCGATCTCCACGGTGACATGACGGTTGCCCAGGGTGATAAGCAGCGCGGGCGAACTCCCGCGCGTTCACGGCCGCGATGTGCGACAGCTCCTCGTCGGCGGCATGCACCGCCACCACGCGACCACACCGGGAACGCAGGTAATCGCCACCACGCAGCACCTCTCCCCAGGTCAACATGATCGCCGCGGGCGTCGCGTCGTCCAGAACCACGCGCAGCCAGGTACGCTGACGCTGCTCGAAGCTCAGTGTCACGGTCGTATCCCGGACTGCGGGCCCGTCCACCCGCGCCACCAATTCCAGCAACCCCGCCGAGACATTCATGGCCTCGGCCCTCGGTTCAGAACAGGAAGTAACGCTGAGCCATGGGAAGCACCAGCGCCGGCTCGCAGGTCAGTAAGCGCCCGTCCGCGCGCACCTCGTAGGTCTGCGGATCCACCTCCATCCTCGGACAGTAATCGTTGAGCTTCATGTCGGCCTTGTTGACGCTGCGCGTGCCGCCGACCGTTACGCACCGCTTCTCGAGGCCTAGTCGGTCGGCAATATCCTGCTGCGCCGCGCGCCGGGACACGAAGGTCACGGAAATGCTCGAGGGGACGTGGCCAAAGGTGCCGAACATGGGCCGGTAGAGCACCGGTTGCGGTGTGGGTATGGAGGCGTTGGGATCGCCCATGGGCGCCGCCACGATGAATCCACCCTTGATGACCAACGATGGCTTGACACCGAAGAAGGCGGGCTTCCACAGGCACAAGTCCGCGAGCTTGCCGACCTCGACGGACCCCACCTCGTGGGCGATGCCGTGGGTAATGGCGGGGTTGATGGTGTACTTGGCCACATAGCGCCGGACGCGCAAATTGTCGCTATCGGCCGGGTCACCCTCCAGGGCACCGAATTGCACCTTCATCTTATGCGCTGTCTGCCAGGTGCGGCACGCCACCTCGCCGACGCGGCCCATGGCCTGGGAATCCGAGGCGATCATGGAGAAGGCCCCCAGGTCGTGCAGTATGTCCTCCGCGCCGATGGTCTCGCGACGGATGCGTGACTCCGCGAAGGCCACATCCTCGGGGATGCTCTTGTCCAGGTGGTGGCACACCATGAGCATGTCTAGATGCTCGTCCACGGTGTTGGCGGTGTAGGGCCGAGTGGGGTTGGTGCTCGACGGCAGCACGTTGCGCTCGCCGCAGGCCTTGATGATGTCGGGCGCGTGACCGCCGCCGGCGCCCTCGGTGTGATAGGTATGAATGGCGCGCCCGTCGATGGCCGCGAGGGTACGTTCCACGAAGCCGGACTCGTTGAGGGTATCGGTATGGATGGCCACCTGCACGTCCTCGGCGTCGGCCACGGCGAGGCAGTTGTCGATCGCCGACGGCGTGGTACCCCAATCCTCGTGCAGCTTGAGGCCCATGGTACCAGCGGCCACCTGCTCGTGCAGCGGCTCCGGCAGGCTCACGTTGCCTTTGCCGAGGAAGCCGAAGTTCATGGGCCAGGCCTCCGTGGCCTCCAGCATGCGCGCGATGTTCCATGGACCTGGGGTACAAGTAGTAGCGTTGGTACCCGCCGCCGGGCCGGTGCCGCCCCCCAGCATGGTGGTGACACCCGACATCAGCGCCTCCTCCACCTGCTGCGGGCAGATGAAGTGGATATGGGCGTCGATGGCGCCCGCGGTGAGGATCATCCCCTCGCCGGCCACGATCTCGGTCGCAGCGCCGATAATGAGGTCTACGCCGGGCTGCACGTCGGGGTTGCCGGCCTTGCCCAGGCCCGCAATGCGTCCGCCCTTTACGCCCACATCGGCCTTGACCACGCCCCACCAGTCGAGCACCAGGGCATTGGTGATCACCAGATCCATCACCTCGTCCGCGCCGCGCTGGCTCTGGCCCATGCCGTCACGGATGACCTTGCCGCCGCCGAACTTCACCTCCTCGCCGTAGAGGCAACGATCCTCGTCCACGCGCAGGAACAGCTCGCTGTCCGCCAGGCGCACCCGGTCGCCGACCGTCGGGCCATACATCTGCGCGTAAGCGTTGCGATTGATACATGTACTGCCGGTGTTGGTCATCGATCAGCTCTCCAGTGCGCCGTCCACGGCGCCGGTGAATCCGTAGACGATGCGATCCCCGGTGTAGGCAACCAGGGTAACCTCGCGCTCCTGCCCCGGCTCGAAGCGCACCGCGGTGCCGGCAGGAATATCCAATCGATAGCCCCGCGTCGCGGGACGATCGAAAGCGAGGGCCCCGTTGGTCTCGAAGAAATGGTAGTGGGAGCCGACCTGTACCGGCCGGTCGGCGGTATTGGCCACGGTCAGGCGAACCCGATCTCGTCCGCTGTTGAGCTCGATATCGCCGTCGCGGACGATGATTTCACCAGGGATCATAACGCGCTCCTCAGACGCTGGTACAAGAGTATCGAAGTATCGATAACATCTATCCGGTTCATCCACTGGAAATTATTTTGCCGCCAATGAACGCGAATCAACGCAAATCGGTGCAACCGGCTCGCCATGATCGACGCGGTGGTTACAAGGCTATGTTTTCTGTCTATACGCGCTCACCCGGCCATGTTCGTCCGTTCTTGATCTATTTGCGTCCATTTGTGTTTATTTGCAGCTATATCTTCCGGGAAATTCCTACTCGCCCTTTGTTATCGGTTGTTGAAAGCTTCCGTACTAGTCTTAGTACACACTTGCTTCCACCAAGCCGATCCGTCGACGACTATAAGTCCCTCGCCCCTGGCGGGAGAGGGGTTGGAGAGAGGGGAAGCAAAAACGGAACTTCGGCACTGGCTTTGTCCACCCCATGGCCCATGATTCTTCAGCGGACTCGAGTGTGAGTGAAGACCGGCCTCAGACGATGGGGTCGTGTACGGTCACCAGCTTGGTGCCGTCGGGAAACGTGGCCTCCACCTGCACCTCGTGGATCATCTCGGCGACGCCCTCCATCACGTCGTCGCGCCCAAGCACGGTGGTCCCATAGCTCATGAGATCCGCCACCGTGCGCCCATCCCTCGCGCCCTCCAGGATGGCGGCAGAGATATAGGCCACCGCCTCCGGATAGTTGAGCTTCAAGCCGCGGGCCTTGCGCCGTTCCGCCAGCAACGCCGACGTGAACAGCAGCAGCTTGTCTCTTTCGCGGGGTAATAGCTCCACCGTTGCGGTCTCCTCGTCGATTCGATGCCGACGCAATGCCAGGCTCAGGTAGCCCAGATACGCGGTGCCACCGGGGCGAGACCGGTAATTCGGGGTCGCAGGCCCTGCCACCAGGCCTCCAGTTGCCGGCGCAGCGGCGCGAGACTCGCCGCCAGGACTCGGCAGGCGAGCAGGCCGTCCACTAGGCTCGCGGCTACCAGGCAGGTCTCCGGTGTCCCGATAGCCGACCGCACCTCAGCGAGGTCCTGCGCATCCGCCGGATGCGCCAGAAGGGTTCCGGCCGCCGTGTTTCCGGCAAGACCGAAGGGTTGCTGCAGAAATTGACTTCCCCCACGGAGCCGGCTTCGCTCCACCAGCAGCGGGTGGCCGTCCCTGAACACCTCGAGCGATGGAATGAACTCGCCGCGGGTAAAGCGCTCCCCGCAAGCAGGGCGCCCGAGGCCCCAGGCCTCCCAGGCCAGTAGCCGGCTTCCCGTCACCAGCTCCAATCGGGTGCGGCTGCGGCAACGGGCACCGTCGAAGAGGATGGTCTCCGCCGGGAGCCACTCCAGGGTCGCGCCAGCAGCCAGCTGCAGGTGCTGCCAGACCTGGGATGTGGCGCCGGCGCTGCGGTAGACCTTGCCAGACGCAGGCATTGTGATCAATGTCTGGGTACCGGCGGCACAGTCCAGGGTGACCGTGATGCGATCACCACCGACCAGGCCGCCCGGCGGATGCAGCAGATACAGGTGGCAGGTGGACCCCTCCGGATAGAATGGGGACTGTACCATCAGGGGGCCCCGGTGGCGACGATGCCCCACGACAGTACGCCCACCACGGGCACAAAAGCCGAGCTCCAGCTCCCCGTGCCAGTCGGCCGTGTTGATGCGCTTAGCGCCGGTCGCCACGGAGAGCCACCCGGCTCCGGGGCTGCCGCCGACCCACCGCGGCACGCACGCGCGGCCAAATGAATGCCGCCACCGACATCGACGCGACCAGGACCAGCGCAACTGCGCTCTCGAAGTGCAAATGGGCGCTCTCGGAGCAGCCGACGGGCACCGCGTGGCTGCCGTGGGCCTGGGCTCCGGCGGCGATCAACGCCAGGATCGAAGCAATGGCGACATGGCGGAAGCGAATCATGGAGTTATCTCCTCTCGGGGGTGAAAAGAGCGAAAGCGGCCGAACGGGCGTGGATGACGGCTGAGATCAGGCGATTGCCGGAAAATGGTGTACCGGATTGTGCTGGATTTTCGTTCGTTGTGGAGCTTGCGCACCGTCTCCATATCACGCCGCCTCGCCCTGAGACCTAGCAATCCACGCCGCCCCGTGGATTCGAAAAGCTCCGTGGTCGGGTTGACCGCACCGGCGGGGATTCACCGGGGGCAGACTGTGCCCACCGGAAAATATCGAGAAAGGGCTACGGGGAGAAAATTCAGCCGCAAATAAACGCCAGTGAACGCAAATGTGTTTAAGAGATCGTATAGAAAATAACACATTGATTTTAAATAGCAAAATATATACATTTTGTGGTTTTATGCGATGTAATCTCGGAATTTTCTAGGACTGAAGATCAAGATTCAATCGGCTGTCAGGTACCCGAGTAATCTCACCGACGAAGAATAGGAAATCCTTGAGCCCATCATCAACGAATTGGAATCCTATACATCGGACGCCCACGAAAAAGTGATCTTCGCGAAATCCATAAGAGGCTGTCTAGAAACCCCACTTGCAGCAGATGACTTGATAAAAATTAAGTATATGTTTTTAAAGGTTTCATCTGGATAGAGGCTGTCTAAAAAGGTAGTCTCTAAATGCCATTTTTTATTTGAATAATACAGGTTTTCGTTGGCGGTATCTACCAAAAGACTTCACTCCCTACAAGCTCGTTAATTACTACTATAATAAGTGGACAGATAATCGTTTGCTAGAGAAAGTCAAGACAGTGCTTCATCAGAGGTCACGACAAAAAAAGACCGAAAGCCAGATCCAACGGGAGCAATTATTGATAGCCAAAGTGTCAAGGGAACTCCGGATTCCTATGTAGAATCGGGATTTGACGGGGGCAAATTCGTTACGGGCAGAAAACATCCTATCGTTGTCGATACCATCGGTTGCGTGCTCGTCGTCCGGGTACACGCCGCCAATGTATTTGACGGTAAAGCCGCCCGTCAAGTCATCTAGAGGGTGGTGTTCTGATCTTGTTGTTTCCGAGAATGGGCAATCGCAAGGGTTGTCCCTAATGACCGCGGAATAGCCAATCATGTAGGGACAATTCATGAATCGCCCCTACATGCTTCCTACACACCGGAAACAACAGAATTATAACGACACCCACACCCTAATCGACCCTGACAGCCCCCTTCAACGGTTGTATCTCTCTATTCTTCCAAATAGGCTTCGGTAAGGGTCTCAGCAATTTCACGCGGCCCAACGAAGGAGTAACCACATGTCCCGGCAGGGTCTGCAAATAGTAGGCAACCACCTCCGTAGCATCGACGATACCCCCGTCTTGATCTCGCAATGTCTTGATTTCCAACGCGGCATGCCGGTTAATCTGTGATGGTTCATCCACGTACCAATAGCCGGCTATCCGGTACATCCTCTCATGATCGATCAGCTCGCCACCGATTCGAATCCGAGATGCCCTGAAACCGAATTCATTGTAAGGATCCAAGGTATAGGTAAGGCCGGAAAAACCCAGTAGCCATCCTCCTCCCCAAGCCCCGACCCACTGACTCAACACCGCCTGAGCAGAGCGTTCTATCTGCAATTTCAGATCGTCACCGGATACCAAGCCACAAGCGATTTGTGGTCCGATGGGGATGTAATGATAAATATCTTCGAGTCTGATCGGCCCGGGTGCAATGTGAGTGCCATAGCGAAAACCGCGGATAACACCCACATCCGCTTGACAGACCACTCTGAATGCATCAGTCAAGAAATTATGCGAAGTACCTTCGATAACGGCCGGGGCCATTTTGGCATCCGAAAAATTGGAACGATGCAAGGGAATCCGGGTATGCCCGATAATGGTATCGATAGGCGTTCGCAGAACAGCCCCATTGATGGGGTTGACGTGGGGTTTAAAGGCCCCCCCTTTTATAAAGGGCCTGCGAATCTTGTCGATCTTTGCCGCTATCTTCGGGTGCGGGACATGATTCTCGACACGGATACGATGGGCCTGCCATTGCCAATCCGTTATTTTCTTGTTCTCTACCTTGACCGAAAGCTCACCCACCAAGGTTCCATCCTGTCCTTCTTCCACCAGAATCGTACCGTTCTCAGCTACCAGTGCCTGATAGGTCTCTTCGTGCATATCGGAGGACAATACAATATCCACACCTGGAAAGGTCTCCACCAGCTCCAGATTATTGGCCAACCCACGCTCGGACAGCAAGACGACTAGATCGACCTGTTCTTTGTTTCTCAACAGGTCGATGGCATCCGGCAACTCATCCTGCCCGGTCGTCAGATAAAACCCTTCCATGACCATGGGGCTTAACGCCTTGGGACCCCGTTCCGCCGTCAATCCGATCAAGCCGACCTTGACCTTGCCTACCTGGTAAATCAGATAGGGTGGTAATACCCTTTGGCCGGCCTTGTCGGCATAGGGGGTTGCCGGAAATTCATACAGGGTCGCGTAATAGAGATTCGCTGCAATGGCATGCCAATTAACCTTGGGCGTTTCGCCCGCGAACAGGCGTATGAAATGGTCCGCACCGTAAAGAAAATCCCAATTACCCGGTACAAAGGCATCTATCTTGAATTCGTTCAAGATCTCGATCAGCGCCTCGCCTCGTGAGAACAAGGCTTCCGCCGATCCTTGGATCGTATCGCCGGTATTGATCAATAAGCTATTCGGGTGTGCCTGTCTGATTTTACTGATCCGGTCGTAAACATAGGCCAGGCCCCCGACCAATTCCCCATGGCCGCTCGCGTCATCCCGCATCTGCGGACGAGGTACCAGATGACCGTGGAGGTCTCCGATGTGGATCAGGGTGACCTGGCCATCACCGGCATTGAGGCTCAATGGCAAACAGCAAACAGACACCAACAGAGACACCATGAGTACCCTGAAAATACCGGAATACCCATATGAGGTAAGAATGTTCTGCCATGTCCGTAGATTCAAATGCATGATATGAGGTCACTCGAAAACCGCCCCCGGCGAATACTGGGTGGAAGAATCCTCAGGATAAGATCCCTTGAAGTCCTCATGATTCAGGGTCTGACATAGCTCCAACCCAAGGTCTGCTTTTCGACCAGCTCCACGATGCCGGAAGGTACATAACGCACCTGCTCCAACATATCGGCAGGTCTCAATTTTGCCCGGCGCAACGAGTTTTCACTCACGACGATCCGCACGCCCTCCGTCGTCACCTCCCTGACTTTATCGGCGATGGGAATCGGTGCGTAATACTTGAGTGTCTGTACCCCCGCGCCATAGACCACGATCTCGATATCCACACTCTCCGGGCCGAAGGCCTCGAGTGCACTCCGTGCATTGTTCAAGGCCATATTGAGCTTATCGACGCTGTCTTCACTGACTTGTAACAACAAACGATATTTCAATTGTTCGGCAGACATTCCGGTTACCGAAAGACTCAATAGAAAAACGACGCCAATCAACCGCATTCTTTTCATCATGGGCTCCCTAAGGAAACGCTGATCGATCAGCGTTTTCCTAACCTTCTGCGTGGTACAACAGATGATCATCACCGATCACCCCCGGTAACCGACTGTTGTGAATTACCGTATCCAGCTTACGATCCTTCAACCAAAGAAATAAATCCCCGCCCGCTTGGCGGCGTTTGAGCGCCTCATTGGTCAAGACCTCCAGTGCCGACTCATCCATGTCCTGGACTTGTTCACAGAGAATGACCAAGGGTTCTTGCCGTCCATCTCGGATATTCAAATCCACGAGGAACTTTTCCAGGCCGGTTACCGAGCCGAAAAACAGGCTACCGGAGACCTTCAATACCGTTGCCCGCCCCATCCCCGCCGGCCGGTACTGCTCGGCCTCGAGTCCGAACAATAATTCGATCTCAGGAACGGACACACTCCTCAAATAGGCCATAATCGATAAAAAGGCCCCCAAAAAAACACCGTCTGCCAGATTCCCATATAAAGCCGTTATCAAGGTGATCACAAAGATGATTCTCGCCTCGCTGCGTATCGATAGTAGGCGCTTGATGTCTTTTATCTTGATCAAATTGGCGGCAACGATGAACAAGATGCCCGCCATGACCGGCATGGGCAGGCGTGCGATCAAAGGACTCGCGCCGAATACCAAGAGCGCTAGCGCCAACGCCGAAACGATGCCCGCTAAAGGAGTCAAAGCACCGGCCTCCAGATTGGCCGCGCTGCGATTGAACGAGCCGCAGGCCGGAAAGCAGGACAAAAAGCTACCGGCGACATTGGACAGGCCCTGACTGGCGACTTCCTTATTATTATCGATCAGTTGACCCGTCTTGGTCGCCAGGCTCCTAGCGATAATGGTCGATTGGATCAATCCCATCAAGGCAATGGAAAACCCGGCCGCTATCAGACCTTCCGCGGCCTCCGCAAAATTGGCCGGACTGAAATCCGGGTGTGAAAAGGGGGCAATACTCAACGATAGGTGACCCAATCGATCGATAGCCGTCGTCGCCGAGCCGAATAAAAGATTCAGCCCCTCCGCCATCAGGGTTCCGGCAACAATGGCAACGATGTGGTGGGGCCACTTGGGCCGATAACGCCTCGAAAGCACACTGGCCAGGATGGTGGTAATACCCACAGTGACCGCATAGCCGTTGATGAGATGTGCGCTGAATAACAACCGATACAGGGTGTAATCGATATCTTCGGGGACATTCATGATAATGCCCATGAAATCGCCCGACTGACGTAAAACGATGGTGATCCCGACGGCCGTAACCAAAGCGACCAAAACCGTTTCTGAAAAATAATTGAAGATCACCCCCAATCTGAAGACCGCAAACAGCAGTTGTATCACCCCGACGATACAGCTCAAGGTAATGGCATACATGATATAGTCGGACGTACTCAAGGAGGCGTAAGGCGCCAATGCGGTGGCGATCATGATCGCCAATGCCGTATTGGGGCCCGACAAGGCTTGCCATGAGGAGCCGAACAAGGAGGCGATGATTACCGGAAAAATGGATGTGTAGAGACCATATTCCGGCGGCATACCGGCCAATGTCGCCAAGGCAACGGCCTGGGGTAGAATCAGCACGCCGGCAATGGTACCAGCAATCAAATCATTCCTGATAACCGCACGATTCAATGATCCGAGCCAGGCCGTACAGTTGAATAACGAAAAAAAGGCGCCCATTTACCGGCCCCCTCCCGGCTTGGGTCCCAGCGTATTCAGGAACCAACCCACCCGGGGATCGAAGGGACGGTAGTGGATCCACATATAATTGGCGACGTCCCAGGCTTCCATATCCGTCAAGGTATAGCCGGCACCGAGCGGCATATTGGCCTTGATATACCGTGCCGCCCTTCTGATTTTATTCATACCCGCCGCCCGATTGAATGAATCTCCTCCCCATAAGGGCGGAAACATATAACCCCTGCGGTTCTTGTGTTTCTGACCCTTGCCGTCTTTCCCATGACACATGGCGCAGCGGGTTTCATAGATAATTTCCCCATTGATATGGGAAGGGGAACGGGACCGGCTGACGCTCGCAAGACCACGACCGGGTAACTCGCCCCCGATCGGAACGTCTTTGGATAGCCAGTGCATATAAGTTACCATGGCTTCTATCTCCGGGACATCCAAGGTCGGGGCAATGCCATCCAAGCTGTAGCGAAAACAATCCTGAATCCGTTCCTGGATGGTAATTACCTCCCGATTTTTGGAGCGATACTGCGGATACATCCCATAGGCCGCCCACAGGGGCATGGCATAAGGCTGACGACCCTCCGATAAATGACAACTACTGCAGCTCAAACCGTTGCCGACGAAGCGCTGACCATGCTCCTGGGTATCGACGAAGATCTCACGTCCCCAACGCACCATATCGCCGTATTTGTCGTCCGGAATGTCTTCCACCTTGGGTGGAACATAGTATTCACCGGGATTGACGACCGGTACCGTAATCAATTTTGTGGGCAGGCTGACACGCGGCTCGACCAGGCTTGGGCGGACCTCTAAAGGATCGATCTCCTGCGCCGTGACGGCCGCGACGAGAGATACATTGATCAGTATGAATAAATAACATACCCTGAACCGAGGTATCATTGGTTCACCTCATAGGACATGTTATTGAAATAAGCCGCGATGGTTTCTTTGTCTCCATCAGTCAATAGATTGGCTACATTTTTCATGATCGCTAGATTGTCGTTGTCACGTTCACCGCGTTGCCACTTGTTGATTTGGTTGATGATGTACTCCGGAGGTTGTCCGCTCAAGGGCGGGAAGATAGCACCGAAGCCCTCGCCATTCGGGCCGTGACAGGCGTTACAACGTGGCATCATATATTCCGGTTTGCCGCGAACGGCCAATTCCCGACCGTTTTCCAAGGTCTGAAAATCCGCCGCGACCGGCTGGGCCTTGAAGGGTAATCGGGCATAATATTCGGACAAGACATCCCTATCCCCGGGCGTCAGTGCCTTGGCAATCGGATTCATCATGGCATCGGATCGAATACCCGGTGAATAGATGGTGAGGTCCTTATAGATACGAGGGGTCTTGGTGTAATCACGTGCAATCGCATCGACCTTTACACCGATGTCCAAGGGATCGCGCGCAAAATCCCGGAGTTGTTTACGAATGTAATCGGGATGCAAGCCGGCCAATCCGGGGTAACCGAGCTTCCGGTCGCCTTCGCCCGATACACCATGACAACCTGTACAAGCCGGAATACCTTCACGACCCTGTTGTGCCAGTTGTTCGCCTATCTTTATTGCCGTATCGAGGGAGGAATTTTGGCCGGACTGAAGATAGAGCAACAGGATTATCCCCGATCCACTAGCTACAACAGCGGATAAGATAAAATATGATTTCTTCCATTTGATATTTCGAGTCATATCATTCAACTTCCTGGTATACCCGGATCATACCGGTTATCGGTTTTTTCAGGTCCCAATAATTCACAAATTGTGCCAACATCCTGCTCCAGGACAATATCCTAAGGATGCCCCTTCGGGTCAATGCTTTCTGCATCCCAGCAACCTGCTCCGACGCCGGACCCATTTTCTTTCCATTCTCCGTAGAAACGAGCTTGCTCGTGAGCCGAGCCTGGCTTCGACAGCAGCAAGCTCGCTCTACCGAAACAGGTGGTTCGGCAAATGCCATGCATCCGTAATACCTATTGAAGCTGGATGCTAGGTGCCCCTTGGGGAATCCTGCCGCGAGGATAGCAGATATCAAGGGCTCTGCCCCGAATGGCACTGACTTGAACGATAGCTGAGTAGATTTGGCCAGCAACTGCTCAAGTTCATTTCAAGCCCTCAGCGCGGCTTTTTCGGGTGGCCCTGTTGTTTCACGCATTCTCTGGTTTGGTCGCGTGGCGCCATCAGCCGTCCGAATGGTTCGGGTCTTCGCTTCACAGCACGCGGATCGAGACGTTCTAGTCGTCGGCCGATGCGTGGCTGACCGATCAGTATCCGCAACGTGTGCCAGAACCCGCCGTCGCGGCTGTCGCTCCGAGGTGTTGCCAGGCTAGTCAGACCTGGGACTGTGTGCTTAAAGCTATCTAAAAACTAACTAATCTGTAGTATAGGCTGTACCCAAAAAATACTACGCCTGACCGGTGGGAACAGCCTATACTATGCTTACTTTTATATAAAAATCAATAGGTTAGTTCTTTATCGACCTATAAGCTGGCGCGGTATCCGGTCAGCCAATAAGGCCGATTAGGCCATAAGAAAACTGACTAGGTTTAGGCCAAATAGATAGACCAAAGTTCATTGAGATCCATTTCCGGCATTTTACAACGCAGCGGTTCCGGGCCGAGTGTCGTCTTGATGTTTCTCAGGTCGAGCTCGATGTGCCAGCGTCGGCGATACAGGGCCTTGGGCACAGGCTTAGAGGCTGTCTAGAATCCCCCTTGCAGAAGATGACTTGATAAAAATTAACTATATGTTTTTTTAAAGATTTTATCTGGATAGAGACTGTCTAAAAAGGTAGTTTCTTAGGCGATTTCTGTCAAATGAAAAAATGAAATACCATCTTGCTGGTCTTTTCGTCCATCTTCCATGTTGCGCCAACCGTTACAGAGTCCACTAGCACCGCTTGCCACGCCTTGAATACGAACAAATATCCAGCCCAATCCGGTACATCATTTTCCGTCAAATCGCCTCATCTGTTTCGAAAAAACTGATCATCGAGCTCGACGCTAATCAGCATGCTGAACGGAGCGATGCGGATATGGAACAACGAACTGTTGAGTAATCCGAAGGGTGTTCTACAAGCAATTGAAATCGAATACGGGATTGTTTTTGGTCCCCCTTTCCCCTAGGAGCTGGTCTTGGCACACACACGACTGATGGAGAAGGATTGGGAGAGGGCGACCGGCCGGTCGCCCCTACGTGTTCTATACTTACGGGGACCCCACCTGAGCGCCGGCAAGCCGGCGCCTACACCCGCCACCATGCGGTAGGCGCGGAACTTGTGCGCTTTATCCGGCACCACGTGGTCACGGCTCCATATCTCTGGTTTTGGCACATACTCGACTGGTGGAGGGGGGCTCAGTAGTAGCCGGCGGATCGGCTTGGCGGAGTGCGAAGTCAAGTGTGTGCCAAAACCAAACTCCAGAGCGCTGGCGCTCCGCTCGCGCAGATTGATGGACATGGCAGAAGGCATGCAGGCATTGGTAGCGCTCGTAGACTGACCAGTGGTCATGCACCAGTACGCCAGCGAACAACGTCAACAAGCCGAACCCATCCAGGGCTTCGGCCCCACGTTTGGGCTGAGGGAAGTAGGCCGTAAGCCGGTCGGTGCTGAGCACAGGCAGCCAGTACAGGTTGCCGTTCCCGCGCAGGCTGGTTTCATCGGCATGGGCCACTGGCGCCGTGACGAGTGCGTCGCGAACAGCGGTAACTGGCCCTCCAGGCGGGTGGTGGCCACCCGTACGGCGCGCTGGAGGATACCCGGTGAGATCGCCAGGCCGGCCAGCTCATTGAGCACCTCGGCGATGCGCTGGTAGGGCAGTAGCTGATATTGGGTCATGTACACCGCCAAGACCGACACGCTCGGTCCGTATGGCACCGGGGCCTCGATCCCCGAGGGGAACGCGCTGCGTCGTGCGTGCCCGCAGGCACAAGTCCCGCTGACAATGCGGTACTCAATGACCTCACATTGGATCACCATCGCGACCACTTGGCGTCGCTCCGTGAGCACTGTAGTGGCGATCTGGGTGCAGCCGCGCCCGCCCGCACAGGTCCCCGTCAGCGGGATGATCACGCACTGATCGGGGTCATCGACCAAGGAGTGGGGGACGCCGCGCCGACCTGGTTGTCCACCGGGCTTGTGCCCGCTGGGTTAGCGCCGCTGCGCTCAGACATCGGCTTAATGGTCGCCGTTTGCCCCTCAATGCTCGCAGCCTGCTCCGCAACCCGGTCACGCAGCCACTTCAGCTCGTCGTCAGGGCTTTCTGGAGAATGGGTTAGGGCATGTTGTTCAGGCATGGTTCTAGGGTGCGCGCGTAGCCTACTTCATTGGCAAGAGGTCCTGAATAGTTACCAATCGGGCTACAAATCTTGTTGTTGCCGAGTAAAAGGGACCCTTTACTCGGCAACAACAAGTTGAGAACACTACCTAATTGCCGCACGCAATGGTGGATGTTTTTTCGTAAACCGCCTCAAGTCAGTGCCATTCGGCTCTGCCCCCTTTTCTACTTTTCCCGATTTCTCGTTAGGGGACCTTGAATTTTTCAAGGTGCCCGTTACACTCTGCTCCGGATAAGCCGCCCTCCGCTGTTTGCAAATGACTTAAAGGCTATCTAAAAACTAACTGACTTGTAGGGGGGCTATGCCCACCAAATACTACGCTTGACCGGTGGGTACAGCCCATCCCACGGGTGTAAGTATTTTGAAATCAATAGGTTAGTTCTTAGGTGGCCTCTTAAGCTCTCACAAGGGAACCTTGAAGGGTTGCATCCTTGCAATTTTTCAAGTCGCAAAGCGAAAATATAGCTTTCGTGTAGCTCTCGTTTTTCAAGCACTCATGTGCCTGAAAACTGGCAGGGCATCCTGGGTCCCGCACGGATACCTTGAGTTTTTTAAGGTGTCCACAACCTCCCATGCATCGGATCGCAGCTCTTTTTCAGGGATCTCGAAAAATGGCATCCCTGCAATTTTCCAAGTCTCGATACGAAAACGCAGTTTTCACTTTGCTCTTATTTTTCAAGTAGCTACCTATCCGAAGGCGAGCCGGGTATTTCCGTTCTACACGGGCACTCGGATATTTCCAAGGTTCCCTTCCATCCCCCCGTGAGATATCCGGGCCAATGCTATAAAGGCTCCAAGCAGGTGTCCCCGTCCCCTTATCGTCGCATCCTCCTCAAGCTCAGTGGCGAGGCCCTGATGGGCGATGGTGCCTACGGCATCGACCCCGGCATGCTCGTTCGCCTGGCCGGCGAGATACGGGACCTGTCTATGGCCGATGTACAGGTCGCGCTGGTGATCGGCGGCGGCAATATCTGCCGCGGCGCAGGTCTGGTCCAGGGGGGCACCGACCGGGTTACCGGCGATCATATGGGTATATTGGCGACCGTCATCAACGCGCTGGCCATGCAGGATGCGTTGGAACGTCAGGGCGTACCGACAGGGGTCATGTCGGCATTGAGGATCGATCAGATCTGTGAGGGTTACAGCCGCCGCCGTGCCGTGCGTTATCTGGAGGAGGGACGGGTGACCCTCTTCGCCGCCGGGACCGGCAATCCTTTCTTCACCACAGACTCGGCGGCCAGCCTGCGGGCCCTGGAGATCGGTGCCGACCTGCTGATCAAGGCCACCAAGGTAGATGGTGTCTATTCAGCCGATCCGGTGGCGGATCCCTCCGCGGTCTTTTACCGTCGCCTGACCTATGATCAGGCCCTGCGGGAGGACCTGAGAGTTATGGATACCACGGCCTTGGTCCTGTGTCGGGACGCCGGTATCCCGTTGCGGGTGATGAATATCCATGAGCCGGGTGCGCTGATGCGGCTGGTCGCCGGAGAAGAGATCGGCTCCGTTGTGGAATGTGAGGAATGAGATGATCGACGACATAAAGACAGATGCCGCAACGCGCATGGGTAAAAGCGTAGAGTCCCTGCGGCATGGGTTGGCCAAGATCCGCACCGGGCGGGCGCATCCCTCCCTGCTCGATCACCTGGTCGTCCCCTATTATGGCTCCGATGTACCCATCAAGCAGGTGGCGAATATCACCGCCGAGGATACCCGTACCCTCGCGGTCACGCCTTGGGAGAAGGGTATGGTGCCGGTGGTGGAGAAGGCCATCATGCAGTCCGATTTGGGACTCAATCCCAACACGGCGGGGATGGTGATCCGGGTTCCCATGCCGCCGCTGACGGAAGAACGGCGCCGAGACTTGATCAAGGTCGCCCGTCACGAAGCCGAGCAGGCCCGGGTCGCTATCCGCAATATCCGACGCGATGCGAATCATGGGCTCAAGGAGGCGGCTAAAGAGAAGATGATTACCGAGGACGAGGAGCACCGCGGTGAGGAGATGGTGCAGAAGCTGACCGATCGCCATATCGAGAATGTGGATGCGGTGTTGGTCGAAAAAGCAGAGGACCTGCTCGCTATCTGAGCAGTCTCCGTAGGGATCTCCGGGGATTTCGATCTTTGAACAAAGATACGTCAGTACTTGCGAACGACCAATCCCCATCGCGCCTGCCACGGCATGTGGCCATTATCATGGATGGAAACGGGCGCTGGGCCATGCGGCGCAGGCTACCGCGTACAGTCGGACACCGAGCCGGTATCAGGAGTGTCCGAGCCGTTGTGGAAGAGAGCGTTCGTCAGGGCATCGCCGCAGTGACCCTGTTCGCCTTCAGCAGTGAGAATTGGCGTCGCCCCCAAGCCGAAGTCAATCTGTTGATGGCCCTGTTCATGGGGACCTTGCGGGCGGAGGTGAAGCGGCTCGATGAGCATGACGTACGGTTGCGTATCATCGGTGAGCGCGCGGCCTTTCCGATAAAGCTTCGGCAGCGTATTGCCGAGGCAGAGCATGCGACCAAGGCCAACCGGTCCATGCTGCTCCAAATCGCGGCCAATTACGGGGGGCGTTGGGATATCACGCAGGCCGCCCGGCGGCTGGCGGCCGATGCGCGGGCCGGTCGCATCGCGCCGGAGGATGTGGACGAGCGGCTCTTTTCCTCCCGGCTATCCTTTCCCGATCTGGATGACCCGGATCTGTTCATCCGTACCGGTGGGGAGCAGCGGGTCAGCAATTTCCTGCTGTGGCAATCGGCCTACAGCGAGCTCTATTTCAGCGATCTGATGTGGCCGGATTTCGATACCCTGGCCTATCGGGCCGCGTTGGCCGATTTCATGTGCCGGCAGCGTCGTTTCGGCGCGACCGGCGATCCGGCCGATACTGGCGTCGAAGGCGCGGCCGAATAGGAGCGAGCGTGTCCGCAAGCAAATTGCAGCAGCGAACCCTGACCGCCGTGCTCGTCGCACCCATACCGGTGGCGGCAGTCCTATTGCTCTCCACCCCGTATCTGGCGGGATGCCTCGGGCTGATTCTAGTGCCTGCGGCTTGGGAATGGTCGGCCATGGTCGGCATCTCGGCGCGCACCTGGCGGCTGGTCTACGTGGCTTCGATTGTCCTCTGTCTGCTGCTCCTGTGGCAGCCCGAATGGCGTCAATGGTCCGTATCTTTGACCATGGTGGCGGTAATCTTCTGGTGTATGGTCGTGATTTTTCTGCTCCGGCTGCGTACCCTCGAGCGCAAGTCGGGGCCGGATCCGATGTTGGCCGCAGTGGGATTCTTGGTTCTTGTCGGTCCCTGGCTCGCTATCGTTCACCTCCACGCCTATTCGTCCGCCGGTCCTTATCTGGTGCTCTTCCTGCTACTGCTTGTCTGGGTTGCGGATATCCTGGCCTACTTCACGGGATGCCGATGGGGACGGGCAAAGCTAGCGCCCTTGCTCAGTCCGGGCAAGACCCGCGCCGGGCTTTACGGGGGCCTGGCCGGTGCCGGTCTGTGTGGGGTGTTGGTGGGCTGGTGGATGGGATTGCCGCCCGCATCTGTCCTGTGGCTTACTCTGCTCTGTGTGGTGACGGCTTTCATCTCGGTAATCGGCGATCTGTTCGAGAGCCTGGTCAAGCGCCGTCGTGACCTGAAGGACTCGGGACAACTACTCCCCGGACATGGTGGCATTCTCGATCGTATCGACAGCCTGACCGCGGCGGCCCCCCTATTCACCCTAGGTATCCTCTGGTTGGATAGCACAGTCGGGATCCTGAGCAACGGTGGTTGACCGTAACCACGGATAAACAGGGGTCCATGTCCCCCACGTCCGCAGGGATTGGGAGGATGAGCTATGCCCACCATTGGGCTTACTCGATATTTTCTTTTTTGCCGCCAATGGACGCAAATGAGCTGACAAATATTCGGCTGTGGACTATCAATTCCTTTTGCCGCTCGAAAGGAATCCGTTGCTCGGGGTTGTTATTGATTTGTTGGTTCTAGAATTCGATGTCAGAGATATCTTTGGATTATGGATACCCGGAAGCAACCGAGTGATAACACTACTTATTTTTCAAGGTGCCTGATATCGACGCCCACCGAATAGAGCCGGTATCCAGGTCCCCTGTTTACTCCCCCTCTCCCCAACCCCTCTCCCGCCAGGGGAGAGGGGCTTATAGTAGTAGCCGATGGATCGGCTTGGTGAAATCAAGTGTGCGCCAAGACCGGAATTTAGGGGGAGGGCCTGAACGGTTACATCGGAGGAGCACAGGAAGCGAGGGAACGTAAGCGACGAGCGGAGTGCGACGCCCCCGTGTAGCCGTAGGGCCGAGCGTTTCGTCGGAGTCCGGCGCGGTAGCCCGGGCGAAGACGAACGGCAAGGTCATGCGACACGGCGTCAAGTCATTGTGGGAGTCCTGGCGCAGCGCGTAGTGCGCATCGAGATGAACGCAGGCTGCCGAAGGCCAAGGCCATTACCCAATTTTTCGCTCCCGAAATCGGATAGACCTCATTTTGGGTTTCGCGAAAAATAGCGACGCTCCGGGGCCGGGGCCTGACACATAAGATGTAATTGAAATTTACCGCTGTGTCGATCGCTGTAATTCTCAAAGAGAATGAATAACGAAAAAAATCGTATCATTCCTCACGTGATCATACCTTTATGGATATTCGCCAATTTGTCCATGAATGCGCAGGGGTGCCGAAAGACGAGATTTCCGAACATACGATTTTACAAAAAGAGCTGGGACTAGAAGGCGACGACGCAGGGGAATTTATGGTTGCCTACTTGAAGAAGTTTTGCGTCGCTTTAGAAGCTTTCGACTTTAATGATTATTTTGATTTGGAAGGCGGATTCAATCCGAATTATTTCGTTTATTTATTGCTTGTCAAGCCCGATAGGTTGAAGAAAAAGGATATTACCGTGTCGAATCTGTTCGATGTCGCCGTTGCCCGCAAATGGTCTTGATTCGTGGTTGAAACTATGCCCGAATTCATCGGTGCGTCGCTTCCGGAAGCAACATTCATCGATTCATTGAATCGTTCAACGCGACGAGGACAAGGCTGTCGATTGCGTGGTATTTCCGTTGAACACGCGCAAGCCTAATGTAAGATGATCGGTATTACTCTGCTGGGTTCCACCGGCTCCATCGGCGTCAACACCCTGGATGTGGTCGAACGCCATCGGGAGCGTTTTCGCATCGTCGCCCTGACCGCTAATCGGGATGCCGAAGGTCTGGCCGCACAGTGCCGCCGCCACCGGCCCGAGTATGCGGTTATGGCGGACCCGTCGGCAGCGGACGAGCTGACACGAGGGCTGTCGGATCTGTCGGATCCGCCGGAGGTGTTAGTTGGGACGGATGCCTTGGCGTCTGTGGCCACCTTACCTCAGGTCGATTGTGTAGTGGCGGCGATCGTCGGTGCCGCAGGTCTCTTGCCGACCCTGGCGGCCGCACACGCGGGTAAGCGCCTGCTGCTGGCCAACAAGGAGGCCCTGGTGGTCGCCGGCTCGCTCCTGATGCGGGCCGTCACCGATCATGGGGCCGTGCTGTTACCCGTCGACAGCGAGCACAACGCCGTATTTCAGTGTCTTCCCAGGGATTTCAGTGACGGGAGCCGTCTCGATGACTTGGGTGTGGAACGGATTCTGCTGACCGCTTCCGGCGGACCTTTCCGAGATACGCCGGTACAGCAGTTGGCTCAGGTCACGCCCGAGGCCGCCTGTGCGCATCCGAACTGGGATATGGGGCGTAAGATCTCGGTGGACTCGGCGACCATGATGAACAAGGGTCTGGAGCTGATCGAGGCTTGCTGGCTGTTCGATACCCATCCCGGTCGGGTTCGGGTCCTGGTCCACCCCCAGAGTGTGATCCACTCTCTGGTGCAATACCGGGACGGCTCGGTGCTGGCACAGCTCGGCAATCCGGATATGCGCACCCCTATCGCCCACGCCCTGGCCTGGCCCGAGCGGATGGATTCCGGCGTTGATGCGCTGGATCTCTTGGTGGTCCAGCGGCTCGATTTCCAACCGGCGGACACCGAGCGTTTTCCCTGCTTGAGGCTAGCCTATGACGCGGCGACCCAGGGTGGTACCTGCCCGATTATTCTCAACGCGGCCAACGAGGTCGCGGTGGATGCCTTTTTGCAGCGGCGGATCGGGTTCCCGGATATCTCGGCCATGGTCGAAGAGACCCTGCACCGGCTCCCGGGGGAGAGCGTCGCGGGCTGGACGGTCGCCCAGCTGCTGGAAACGGACCGCCGAGCACGGGAGGTAACGGAACAAAACTTGATCGGATCTATCCGATAGAACTATGCCAGAGCTATTATACACGGTTGGTTCCTTTCTAGTCGCCCTGGTGATCCTCATTACGGTCCACGAGTATGGGCATTTTTGGGTGGCCCGCCGGCTCGGGGTCAAGGTGCTGCGCTTTTCCATCGGTTTCGGCAAACCTCTGCTGAGTTATGTCAGCTCCCGCGACGGCACCGAGTACGTGCTGGCCGCCATCCCGCTCGGCGGTTATGTGAAGATGCTGGATGAGCAGGAAGCACCCGTCTCCGAGGCGGAGCAACATTTGGCCTTGAATCGGCAACCTCTGTGGAAACGCTTCCTGATTGTCGGCGCGGGACCCGCTTTCAATTTCTTGTTCGCCATACTCGCTTACTGGGCCATTTTCATGTCCGGTGATGTGGGCACCCGAGCAGTGATCGGGGAGGTCGTACCGCACTCCATTGCGGCCGAGGCCCACTTCGCGCCCGGGGACGAATTGCTTACGGTGGCCGACCGGACGACACCGACCTGGGAAGCGGCGGTCTTCGCCCTGATGGCGGAGGCCTTGGACGGTGAGGACTTGGCGGTTCGCGTGCGCGATCACGAGGGTCGGGAGTCGGTACGGGTGCTGAATAGCGAGGCACTGGCCGGATTGCCCGATAATCCGGCGTTGCTCTCGAATCTGGGATTGTCGCCGGCCCGGCCTAGGTTGCCGGCACGCATTGGCGAGCTTACCCCGGGGGAGCCGGCCATGCAGGCCGATCTGCGCCCCGGTGACCTCGTCCGCAGCATCGATGGTGAATCGATCGCGGTCTGGAGTGACCTAGTCGCGATGGTGCAGTCCCATCCCGGTCGGCCGTTGCAACTGGAAATCGAACGCGGATTCGAGCGGCTCGAGCTCCTACTGACCCCCCGCGCCGTGCAGTTGGCCGACCGGAAGATCGGGCGTATCGGTGCCGCGGTACAGGTTTCGCCCCGGTTGTTCGAGGCGTACCGGACCGAGGTACGCCTCGGACCTGTGGCGGCCGCGGTCGCCGCCGTCGGCAAGACCGCGGATATGAGCCTGCTTATGCTGCGGGTCATCGGGCGTATGCTGGTTGGCAGGGCCTCGGTGGAAAATCTGGGCGGACCGATTTCCATCGCCGAGACCGCCGGCAAGACTGCGAGCTACGGCTTGAGCTATTTCATCAAATTTCTGGCTGTGGTCAGCATCAGTCTCGGCGTGCTCAACCTGTTGCCGATCCCGATTCTGGATGGGGGACATCTCCTCTATTTTGCCATTGAGGCCATCAAGGGCAGCCCGCTCTCCGAGCAGGCGCAATTGCAGGGGCAGCGAATCGGGATTGCCCTGTTGGGTGCGCTCATGGTCCTTGCCTTCTATGTCGATATCTCACGCTTGCTGGACTAGGGCGGAACAGGTAGGTTAATGCGCGGGCTCCTTAAAAAATTCCAAAGAGGGAATTTTTCAAGGAGCCTCTTTGACTACACGACCACGGCAATCACCCGGTACTTGCCGCGGCCTATCTTCGGTGGAATAGGCGGGTCGCCTTACCCCGAGGTGCCGGGTTACCGATACCGAGGGGATTGCATTTGAGCGTACGGAAGCAGGTCGGCTGGTGGGGAAAGTTTCTGTCCCGACCCCTGTTATCGATCGCCTTGCTGGCTATGGCCGCATCCGTGCACGGGGCCCGGTTCCGAATCTCCGATATCCGGGTGGAAGGGTTGCAGCGCATTGCTGCGGGTACTGTGTTCAACGATCTCCCCGTCCAGGTGGGGGATACGACCACGGATACGGTTACCGCACGCATCATCCGCACCCTCTATGCAACGGGCTTTTTCGAGGATGTGCGAATCGAGCGGGACGGGACAGTACTGGTGGTGTGGGTGCGGGAACGGCCGGCCGTGGCCGAGATCACCATCACTGGAAACCGGGCTATCGAAATCAAAGGACTGAAAGCCGCGCTCAAGGACATCGGGCTGGTGGAGGGCCGCACGTTCGACCGCTCGCTCCTGGATCGGATCGAGTGGGAACTCGAACACCAATACTATGCGCTCGGAAAGTATGGCGTCGTGATTCGGTCCACCGTGTCGCCGCTGCCGCGCAACCGGGTCGCCGTATCCATCGATATCACCGAAGGTCTGACCGCCCGCATCAAGCAGATCAATATTATCGGTAACCGGAGCTTCGAAGAGCAGGAGCTACTCGATCTGTTCGAGCTCGACCGTTCCCGCTGGCATTCTTTCTATTCGCATAATGATCAGTATTCCAAGCAGAAGCTCGGTGGGGATTTGGAGACCTTACGCTCTTTTTATCTCGACCGCGGATATATCGAATTCGAAATCGAGTCGACCCAAGTCTCCATCAGCCCCGACAAGAAAGACATCTATGTCACGATCCGCATCTCCGAAGGAAGTGTTTACCGGATCAGTGATATAAAGTTGGCTGGAGAGTTCCCGGTTCCGGCCGAACAGCTCTTCCCGTTGATTCGTATGCGCCGGGGGGAGGTCTTCTCCCGCCAGGCCACTACCGAGAGTGCGAAGCGCATCTCCGAGAAATTGGGCGATGCCGGCTACGCCTTCGCCAACGTCAATACGATCCCCGAGATCGATAAGGAGGCCAAGCAGGTCGCGGTGGTCTTGTTCGTGGATCCCGGCAGACGTGTCTATGTTCGGCGCCTTAACACCAAGGGCAACACCCGCACCCGTGACGAGGTGCTGCGCCGCGAGATCAGCCAACTGGAGGCCGCCTGGTACTCGGCGAAGCTGGTTCGGCAATCCCGGGAGCGACTCCAGCGGTTGGGCTATTTCGAAGAGGTGAATATCGAGACCCCGGTGGTTCCCGGCTCGGCGGATGAGATCGATGTGAATCTATCGGTGATCGAAAGGCGGTCGGGCAGTCTACTTGCCGGTGTCGGTTACTCCCAGTCCCAAGGCGTTATCTTCAGTGCCAGCGTTACCCAGAACAATTTTCTGGGGAGCGGTAAACGGGTTTCGTTGGGTTTCGATAATAGCCGTTCCAATCGCAATTACCGCCTGGCCTATAACAATCCCTACTTTACGATAGACGGCATCGGCCGGGGTTTCGAGCTCTCCTATCGGAAAACGAACTTCCAGGAATTGAACAGCGTCGACTATCTCACGGACGTCGGCATTGCCGGTATGAATTTCAGTCTGCCGATCACGGATACCAGCCGCGCAGGTCTTGGGGTCCGTTACCGATATACCAAATTCACCGCGGGGCGCTCGCTGTTGGCGGAAGACTTCGAGTCCGAAAGCGGCGATAGGTTCAATGATTTTCTGTTGACCGCGAGCTATACCAAGGACTCGCGCGATCAAGCGATCTTCCCCACCAAGGGCGGTATCCAGTCCTTCCGGGCAGAGGTCTCGGTCCCGGGCAGCGACTTGCAGTCTTTCCGCTTGACCTATCGGCATCGTCGGTACATTCCCTTGGGCGGACGCTTTGTCTTATCTTTGAATGCGGATCTGGGTTATGGTGATGGGCTGGGCGATACTGGGGCCCTGCCGTTCTTTGAGAATTTTTTCGCCGGCGGTCCCGGATCGGTCCGAGGTTGGGAGGACAATACGCTGGGCCCACGGGAAACCACCCTCGACAAGCGTTCAGCCGGCGGCAACATAAAGCTCGTCGGCAACCTAGAGTTCTTCGCGCCACCACCCCTCGAGGGCGATTTTGCGAAGACCCTACGTTTCGGGGCTTTCTTCGATTTCGGTAATGTATGGATCACGAGCAATCCGAAATTTTCCGGTACCCAGCTTTTGACCCCCACGGGATTCGATCTGAGCGATATCCGCTATTCCGTCGGTCTGTCCTTGACCTGGTTGTCCCCTGTCGGTGCCCTGTCGGTAAGCCTTGCCCAGCCTCTCAACGATCAGGACGGGGATAGGACGCAGGTGTTCCAGTTCAACATCGGACATGCATTCTGACCGGAGGTGACACCGAGTGAATAGATTCATCAGGCTCCTGATCGGTGGTGGCTTGTGCCTGGCGGGGACCTTGCCGGCAATGGCCGACTATGTGATCGCGGTGATCGATCCCACCCGTATCGTCGAGCAGTCTCCGCAATACGAGGCGGCTCGCGCGCAGCTCGAGCGAGAGGTCAGTGATCGGGAGCAAAAGCTCGCCGAGCAGAAAACGCAGCTGGTCGAGCTACGGCAGCGACTCGAGAACGATGCGGCTCTCATGAGCGAAGAAGAACGGCAACGCCTCCGGACCGATATCCGAAACCGGGACCGTAAGGTCAAGTATGCCCAAGCCGAGTTCCGCGAAGATGTTTCCCTGCGTCAAAACGAGCTGCGCACCAAGCTGGTCAAGCAGGTCAAAGAGGTGGTTGCGGAGCTGGCTCGCGAAGAGAATATCGATCTAATTCTGAGCGAGGGTCTGATCTATGTCAGCCAACGCATCGATATCTCCGACCAGGTCATCGCGCGATTGAAAGACAAGTTCGAAGAAAAATAAGATCTTTTTGAGCTCTACCGGGGTTATGGCCATCAAGCTACGGGATCTGGCGGACCGTCTCGGCGTCGAATTGCGCGGGGACGGTGAGCAGTGTGTGCATCGAGTCGAGACCCTCGATCAGGCCGATGACGTCAGCCTGTGCTTCTTCGGGGACCACAAATATCGGGTCAAGCTGAGTGCGACCCGTGCCGCCGCGGTAATCCTGGCGGAGCCGGATGTGCCCCTGTGCCCGGTCGCGGTTTTGGTCAGCACGAACCCTTACCTCACCTATGCCCGGGCGGCGCGGCTCTTGCATCCCGAGCCCGCCGTGACCGGTGGTATCCATCCCAGCGCGGTGGTGGCCCAGGAGGCACAGGTCGATCCGTCCGCTTGGATCGATGCCATGGTCGTCGTGGAGGCCGAGGCCTGGATTGGACCCCGGGTCTTTGTCGGGCCGGGTAGTCTGGTGGGCGCCGGATGCCGTATCGATGCGGATAGTCGGTTGGTGGCACAGGTCACCTTGTGTGAAGGAACCCGAGTCGGGAAGCGGGCCTTGATCCATCCCGGCGCGGTCATCGGCCGCGAAGGCTTCGGGTTCGCGAAAGATGGTGAACGTTGGGTACGTATCCCGCAGTTGGGCGGGGTACGGGTCGGCGACGACGTGGAGATCGGGGCCAACACCACGGTCGACCGGGGCGCCCTCGAGGACACCTTGATCGCTGATGGGGTAAAGCTGGATAACCTCATCCAAGTCGGGCACAGCTGCCGTATCGGTGAAAATACCGCCATGGCGGCCTGCACCGGGATCTCCGGCTCCACCCGGATCGGCCGTAGCTGCACCATTGCCGGGGCCGTAGGTATAGCCGGGCATCTCACCATCGGTGACTATATCCACCTCACCGGCATGACCATGGTGACCCGCTCGGTTACCGAGCCCGGACGCTACAGCAGCGGCATTCCCGCCATGCCGAATGCACAATGGCGGCGGAATGCGGTCAGATTCCGGTACCTCGACGAGATTGCCCGACGACTCGAAGGTTTGGAAGCAGAGCTGGATCGAATCAACAATGAGCCGCAACAAGAGCCCGAATAAGGCAATTGACGAAAAATGATGTACCGGATTGGTCCGGATTTTCGTTCGTATTCAAGGCGCGGCAACTGGCACCTAGTGGACTAGGTAGCGGTTGCCGCAACGCGGAAGACGAACGAAAAGACCAGCAAGAGGGTATTTCATTGGACAGAAATCGCCTAAGGTTGGGATCGGCAGCGGCCGGTCCGGGGACGACAATTGGCCCTGGGAATGCCGGAGGTAGCAGTGAGCACAATGGATATCCACGAGGTGTTGAGCTTGTTGCCGCACCGCTATCCGTTTTTACTGATCGACCGGGTGGTCGAATACAAGGAGAACCAGCACTTGGTTGCGTTCAAGAACGTAACCATCAACGAGCCCTTTTTCGCCGGTCACTTCCCGAAGCGACCGGTCATGCCGGGGGTACTGATCGTCGAGGCCATGGCCCAGGCTACGGGCCTGCTCGCCATGAAGTCGCGTCCAGACCAGGTGTGGGAAAGGGTGGTATATTACTTCGTAGGCATCGACAAGGCACGCTTCAAACGCATCGTGGAGCCTGGCGACCAACTAACCATCGAGGTCCAGCTCGATAAGGTCCGCCAGGGGGTTTGGCGTTTCAACGGCAAGGCCCATGTGGATAACGAGATTGCCGCTACGGCCGATATCATGTGTACGGCGCGGGACTTTTGAGCTCGATTCACCCCACCGCGGTCATCGCTGCGACTGCGGAGCTGGATTCCGACGTCGCGGTGGGTCCCTATGCCATCGTCGATCGGGACGTGCGCATAGGGGCACGTAGCCGCATCGGTCCCCATGCGGTGATTCGAGGGCCGACCAGCATCGGGACCGACAATCGGATTTTTCAGTTCGCCTCGGTGGGCGAGGACCCCCAGGACAAGAAGTACGGTGGCGAAGAGACCTTCCTGATCATCGGCAACGGCAATGTGATCCGCGAGTACGTGACCCTTCACCGAGGCACGGTGCAGGACGCGGGGGAAACCCGTATCGGTAACGGGAATCTCTTCATGGCCTATAGCCATGTTGCCCACGACTGCCGCATCGGTGACCATGTGATCATGGCCAATGCGGCCTCCTTGGCCGGGCATGTCGTGGTGCAGGACTGGGCCATCCTTGGGGGGTTCACCATCGTCCATCAGTTCTGCCGTATCGGGGCCTATAGCTTCTGTGCCCTGGGCTCGGTCGTCTCCAAGGATATCCCGCCCTATGTGATGGTCGGTGGTCACCCGGCCCAGCCTCGCGGTATCAACACCGAGGGGCTTCGACGGCGGCAGACCGACCTGGAAACTATACAGCAGCTCAAGACCGCCTATCGGATGCTCTACATGTCCAACCGCAAGCTGGAGGAAGCCGTGGCGGCGATGCGGGCCCTGGGTAATGCCCAGGTAGACCGACTTGCGGACTTCATTGCCGACCGATCCCGGAGCATCGTACGCTGAGGAGGTATCGGTCAGGCGGGGCTCGGGAGCTCCTCTCTCGGGGACCTGGAAAAAATCCATCCTTGGAATTCTCCAAGATTCCCTTTGGGTGCGGCTCTTTTGGAACAACACCGAGCGTCCGAAATCCGAGAGTCGAGGCCGGTTTTTCGGACACTTTGTGGAGCTTGCGCACCGTCTCCCTATCAGGCCAACTCATTCTGCGACGTAGGATCCACGCCGCCCCATGGACCCGAAGGGTTCCGTGGCCAGGTTGACCACACCGGCGGGGATTCATCGGGGGCAGGCTGTGCCCATCAGAAAATATCGAGTAAGGGCTGCGGGGAGAAAATTCAGCTGCAAATAAGCGCTAATGATAACTATTCAAGACCTACTTGCCAAGTAGTAGGCTACCTGGAATAAACTACCCTAACCCATTCTCCAAAAATCCCTGACGACGAGCTGAAGCGGCTGCGTGACCGGGTTGTGGAGCAGGCGCGAGCATTGAGGGGCAAATGGCGACCATTGAGCAGATGCCTGAGCGCATTCAGGAACTCGAAGCACGTCCGGCTAAGGATCGCCATAACTCCAGCCCGCCACCATCCTCAGACTTTCCGTTGATGAAGCCATCACCACGTTCGTGGCGCCAACCCAGCGGGCGCAAGCCCGGTGGACAACCGGGTCGGCGCGGCGTCCCCCGCTCCTTGGTCGATGACCCCGATCAGTGCGTGATCATCCTGCTGACGGGGACCTGTGCGGGCGGGCGCGGCTTGCACCCAGATCGCCACTACGGTGCTCACAGAGCGACGCCAAGTGGTCGCGGTGGTGATGCCTATGAGCGCTACCAATGGCTGCATGCCTTCTGCCATGCCCATCATCTGCGCGAGCGGAGCGCCAGCGCTGAGAGGTCCCCGAGCCAGCCGTGGGCAACCGATATGATCACGCTTATG
>Ga0056123_1000022_pt1 | contig 31993 bp, 26 predicted proteins | sample WorMetHEROISLAND_3_FD_71122 | JGI IMG/M metagenome (GOLD analysis project Ga0056123, IMG submission 71122) | Marine gutless worms symbiont microbial communities from Max Planck institute for Marine Microbiology, Germany - Olavius sp. 3 HERON ISLAND ...
ATCTGGGAGAATAATCGAAATAACATGTCAAAAACAATTGACTGGCAGTTCACAACATCAGATGCCCGGATAAAGCTAAAGCGCCTTTATCCGAACTTGTAACTGTTACATGGTACTAGAGACAGATCTTGGTTCATATAAAATGCATCAATCTTTGAATAGGCATTTGCAACAACGAACATATCTGTAATCCCGCTTACCACATCATCGCATGCGTCTTCAAAAGATGGTCTGGTAATAATATTGCTTGTATCTTTTATGTTAAGAAGTTTAAGGAAGTAAGAGGATGCATGTTCGCTACTTGTTCCTTCCGGGCCCAGAGTCGAAATTCGAAGGCTGGTTTTTTTCTGTATTTTAGTAATTAAATCTTTATTGATAAATGCATTATGCGAATAGGAAAAGGGTTTGAACCTGTCTTTACTGCGGATTAAATAGTTTTTGTTCAGTAATCTCATAGAGTTCTCTCTGAAGTAATTTTTGGAATTATAACAGCGTTAGTAAACGTCTTGAATTCAACTCACAAGTGCAACGGTTGTTAGTATAGGTACCAAGGTTGACGTATGACTACAGAATCCCTCATTGGGCGTTTAAAGTCAAGTGCTTTTTTCCGGGGCGGTTATTCAACCGGGCCATGACCGCCTCGACCTGTTCATCCGTCACCCGCTTACAATTTGTACGTTTCCGAAAATACGGCCGTATCAGCCCGTTGGTGTTTTCATTGATCCCACGCTCCCACGAACGATACGGATTGGCAAAGAAAAAGTCCGCCTCAAGAGCCTTGGATATCTGGTTGGTGGCGGGCAAACGCTTTCCCGTTATCCGATCTCACCGCTTGCCAAAAGGCGTCAGAAGATCAGTGGCCGAACGGGCCACCTGATCCGCTTTTTTGCGCAAAACGCGCTTGAGTTGGTTATACGCGCCGTAGCGCTTTTTCCGCTTTTGATGAGCATGCCGCAAGTGTGGGTACAAGCGGCCACCGTTGGGCGTGTCTTTGTAAATATGCCGATAGATGGAGATGGTTTCATGGCTCACCGATAGTATTCCCGGTCTTCTTTTCAAAAAGCTCGCTATTTGTTCTGGACTCCATTCAATGCCGACCCGCCGCCCTTCGAACGGTCAATGGTCATATTGTGTGCTTGTTTTCGCCGATACCCTCTTTGTCTCTGATTGCGGAAAAGCTCCCGGCGCTTTCGGCAAACCACCAAAAGTTCCCTGACCGCAGGTACCAGATAGACCCTTTCAAGATCAAAAGCGGCCAAACAGTCGGCCAAGAGGTCAATTTTGCGCTTTAATGGCAACTGCTTGTCCACGACATAGAGCTGATCAGGGCCGATTTTGCAAAGCCCGCTTTTAATGGCAAATCCGCTTTGCCGCAAGTTCTGCTCCGTTACCGTGATCGACAATTTCTCGGCCACCTGGATCAGGTGCTGATAGGTTTGAGCGGTGTTCAACGGTCTGTCTCTAGATCTTGGCATTCCATTTTGGCGCGCAAGCGCACCCTGCGAAGTAAGAAGCGTTCACGGTTCGTCGTTTTTCCGCCTTGCCAACGATGCGTTGTGTCGTATATTCTTTCTATTGTCAACGTGTAGGATTTAACTGAAAACAGGAGGAAATTGATGCAATACGCCATTTCAGAACGCACCCAAGCCCAAATCCGGGTGAACGCCTTTGTTCGGTCTGTTTACAACTGGATGGGTATCGGTTTAGCCCTCACCGGCCTGATCGCCTACTACACATCGGGCAATGAGACGATAATGCGACTCCTTTTTGGCAACCCTCTCCTGCTGATGGGGTTGTTGATCGGTGAATTGGCGCTGGTGTTTATGATCAGCGCCCGTATTGGCAAGCTGCAGCCGTCAACAGCCACCGGCCTCTTTCTATTTTACGCCGCCTTGAACGGACTGACCCTTTCGTGCATTTTCATCCTTTATGCGGCCACGACCATCACTTCGACCTTTTTTATCTGCGCAGCCACCTTTGCCGCCTGCAGTATTTACGGCTGGGTCACCAAGCGCGATCTTACCGGGATGGGCTCATTTTTCTTTATGGGTCTTATCGGCATCATCATCGCCTCAATCGTCAATCTCTTTATCAAAAGCTCCGCCATGAGCATGATCATCAGTTATATCGGGGTGTTGGTGTTTGTGGGATTAACTGCTTACGATACTCAGAAGATAAAAAATATGGCGCTCACCCAGCCGGCCGATGTCTCCGCAGGGGCCGTACGCAAGGGCGCTATTTTGGGCGCCTTGGCCCTCTATCTCGACTTTATCAACATGTTTCTTTTTATGCTGAGGATATTCGGCGGCGGACGGGATTAATCCTAAAGAACCGTCAAGACGGCAAAAGGCTGCTTGTTTTTAAGCTGAATGGAGCAGTACTCCAACCTTTTACAAGCGAGTTACAAGCGGCGTTTGCCCGATGGTCAAGGGGTAGGGAAAAAGCTGCTTTTCCCTACCCTACCTCTTTTTCAATAGTTGCGGCAATTTGATGGGCATAAGGTCGAATTGCGTCATCGGAAACCCCTTCCACCATCACCCGGCAGAGCGGCTGTGTGCCTGAATAGCGCACCAGCACCCTGCCCTCTCCCTTCAATGCCTGTTCCACCGAGGTAATAGCGGTGCTGATGGGAGCAACGGTTTCAAGTGCCGGTTTCGATGTGACCGGAACGTTGAGCAGAATCTGGGGGAATACCCTCGTTTCGGCGCGCAGTTCAGAGAGCTTTTTATTGCAATTGGCCATCACCGCCATCAAGCGCAGCATGGTAAAAAGGCCGTCGCCCGTGGTGTGCTGATCTAAAAAGACGATATGACCGGAATCTTCGCCACCCAACAGGGCGCCCGCTTTTCGCATGGCCATGACCACATTGCGGTCGCCCACATCGGCTTCAACGTGGGTGATATTGTTTTTGGCAAGCACCATTCGCAGCCCTATGTTGCTCATCACCGTTGTGACCACCGTGGGCGGTTTTAATTTGCCGCGATACTTTACATCCAGCGCGAGGCTGGCAATGATCTGATCACCGGTTAACACCGTTCCCGTCTCATCCACGGCCACCAGCCGGTCGCCGTCGCCGTCCAGGGCGAATCCGGCATCCGCTTTTTCTTCCAGCACCTTTTGAATGAGCCCTTGAGGATGTTCGGACCCGCAATTTTCGTTGATATTTTTCCCGTTTGGATGAGTGTTGATCAAAACAGGTGTCATCCTGAACCGCTTAAATAGCTTGGGAGCCACTCGAAACGTCGCCCCGTTGGCGCAATCCACCACAATTTTCAGATTGGAAGGATCTTTTTGAAAGGGGCATGAATCAATCAGAAAATCAACGTAAACATCTTCCAAATGTTCAAAATAATCGGATTCTGTCCAATTTGTTTTATCCGGTGATTCAAAATAGCGAGGTGTAAATTTGGCAATCACGGCTTCAATTTCCGCTTCTTCCTGAAGGCTGAATTTGAAACCATTTTCGTCAAAAAACTTGATGCCGTTATCGTAATATGGGTTGTGCGAGGCGGTGATTATAATACCCGCGTCATCGGCGCTTCGTCGGTTTAAAAAGGCAATTGCCGGAGTCGGCAAGATTCCGGCATCTATGATACGCACAAAACCGCCCAACAACCCTACCCTAAGATCATCCAATATCTTTTTACCGGAAATGCGGGTGTCACGCCCAACAAATATATGCACAGGGCTCGTTTGCACAGGATTCTTTTTTTTTGCAAGAAACAGACCCACGCAATCGCCAATATGGCTGATCATACCGGGCGTTAAGGGATATTCTCCCACTTTACCCCGGATACCGTCGGTGCCGAATAATTTCATGTAACGATCTTTGTGCAAATGTTTGTTATTTTGATAATACCAATATATAGTTTGATGGAATCCGGTGATATATTTTACAAAAAATCATGAAAGCACCCCCGGAATAATTCCGGCCGCCGTTTCGACAACCTCATCAACAACGGAATGTAACCACCGGATTCCAGCGATTCTGGTCTCTTTGCTGATTGTCTGAATTGTTTCAATATAGCCGGAATCTTGTGTCGGCAAGCGGCTCATATCTGTCTGGAAACGATCATACAGCTTCTCTTCGCCTAAAAAGGTATGATGGGAAACCTGGTGAAACATCTCCATCAATGTTTTTTGATTTTCAATAAGCGCCTTGTGAATTTTTACTTGTGACGTTGCTCTCTTTGATTGCGCGGCAAAGTAATCCAGAGAAACTTTTGCTTTATTAATCAATTGATTCAATCGCGCCGTGCGCTCGGCAATCACCCTCTCAATTTGCTGTTGGAGACCGTCGCACAAAGGTTTAGGAAACTTGCGCCCCACAAAAAGCGGCCGGATATGCAAATACCATTGCCGTAATGCCAGCATGTTGGCCAGATAGACGACGTTATTTGTCGCCAGTCGCTTCAACTTGGTATACACACCTGTATTAAAGGCTACGGCGCCGCTACCGCCCCTACTTTCCAGAATCAGCTTGCCCGATGCGGGGATATCTTTCCTGCAGATTGAACCCGCTGCGATGACGTTACCGAAATTTATCCGCGAGGGGCCCACCAAACCGCCCTGCCCGCCCAAAAAGATCGGTGGCTGATCGAGCATCACGCCTTGGGGAACATCTCCCAATAACGACGCGGTGGCTTTGTCCTGATTGGCTGAAAAATTAAAATGGATATAGGCGCTGCCCACCTCGCTGTGATTTTTGGGGCCGGTGCCGCCGGCCATAAAGCAGTCACAAAAGTTGATCAGACTCCCCAGCGTCACAAAGGGGAAAAGAATCGTCTGTTTGAGCCCCACCGTATGAGCACAACTGGCCTGCTCTTCCAGGATGGTCCCCCCACGCACATGAGCGCCGGAACCGAAGGAGGCGCCTTCTAAAAAAGTGGCATTCTCAAAAAAACCACCCCAAAGCTGAACCTGGGGTCCAACCTGGCAGTTGATTACGGTGGCAGGGGCTTCTTTGCCTAACGTGACATCGTCCAAGATCCAGGTTTGCTCCCCGTAGAGTTTACATCCCGTGTGAATCGTAACGTTTCGGTCGGAAATCTGATCAGGATTGACCTCCGGACCGACCTCAACGGCCCTGGGGTTTGGAATACGAACCCCTTTCCGGATCAGCGTTTCAATCACCCTGTTCATAACCGCTCCCTTTAAAACAAATCGACAAATCTTTGTATAAAGCGAACCCCTGTAACCATGACAAACCTGAAACCAAGCGCCCCGGCGACTACCGGCCACAAAAATTTTGCCGTTTGCGGATAATGTTTTCGATATAAACGATAGACGCTTTGATGAAATGCCAGCGATGCATGCAAATGATTTTTCCGGCTGCTTTCACCAGTCGAATGGCTCACCGAACTGTTCGGGTAGTAAACGACTTTCCAGCCCCTGTTCCACATCCGGCGGCACCAGTCGGCATCTTCCCAGTACATGAAGAAGTCACTATCCAGAAGTCCCACATCTTCCACGGCTTTGCGTCTAATCACCATACAAGCTCCGGATACCCAGTCCACAGCCGTCGGTACGTTTTTATCAACAATCTCATCGGCCAAAAGGTTGGCCCTGGTAAACCGGTTTTTGGGAAAAAGGCGGCTTAACAGAGACCGGCGGCCAAATAACGCCGTCAAAGGCGTTGGAAATGACCGGGCCGATGCTTGAATGGAGCCATCAGACTCTAAAATACGGGGGCCTAAAATGCCTACAGCCAGATTGTCATCAAGATATTGGATGGTTTGATCAAACAGACCGTTATTCATGATGGCATCAGGATTGATTAAAACAATATACGGAGCCTTCCCCTTGACGATGCCTTGATTGACAGCGGCGGCAAAGCCAAGGTTTTTTTTGTTCAGATGCAGGTGAATCCCGGGGAATTTTACTTTGATTTGTTCCGGTTCATCTGAGGAGCCATTGTCGATCACCCAAATAGCAACACGGCTTGTTTCTATTTGTTGACAGATAGAGTCAATACAATTGATCGCCAGAGGAGTGCTTTCATAATTGGCGATAATAATATCGATTTGGCCCATATTATCTTCGCGCGGTACGTCGTCTGACGGGGTTTTCAAAGGTAAGTAATTTCCACAGATATAACAGTGAAACTCTCCGGTCCCGTTGGATGACGCGTCGCTTGGCCAGCATCTGTTTGAGTGACTTCAGCGCATCTAATTTGGCTTGCATATAGATTCGGCCTTTGCCGATGGAAAGAAAGTAGGCCCCGGACAGTAAAATATAGATCATATGGGGAATCAAGGTGGCCAGAATCAAAGGCATCGGCATGTTTTTCAGATAAACCCATTCCAGATTACGATGACCATGGTAAACCGATGTGTCCGAATCGCGCCCAATGGTTTGCGATGCTTTATGCCGAACAATTGCTTCAGGTACAAAAAGACATTGATACCCGGCCAGTTGGGCTCGAAAACTTAGATCGACATCTTCGTTGATCAGAAAAAAATCCTCATCAAAAAGACCAATTCTGTCCAGCATCTCTTTTCGATAAACGGCGGCCCCGGCGCAGGCGCCGAAAATCTTTTCTTGTTTTGAAAACAAGTCGGCAGGGGCGCCCCTCCCCCGTAAAACCCCCGCCCCCATGATGGAGTAGCTGTCGCCGACGCGGTCGATGGTCGTAGGGTCATGGTCATATACCATTTTTGATGCGGCCATCCCGACCTCGGGGCGGGCTTCCATTGCGCCTACCAGATTTTCCAACCAGTCCGGCTCAGCAATGGCATCGTTATTGATAAGAGCCACATACCTGGAGCGGCACTTTGCCAGGGCAATATTATTGGCGGCGGCAAAACCCGTATTTCGATCCAGTGCGATAAGCTGCACTTCGGGAAATTGCACGCTTACCTTCTCGACAGAACCGTCGCTGGAGCCATTGTCCACCACTGTAATTCGATCGGGAGGAATAGTTTGCAGCATCAGCGCACGTAAACACTCAAATAACAGGTCCCGTTGGTTCCAATTGATGATGATGATATATATGGTCGAACGTAGCATTATCAGGATATGGAATTATCACACCTTATTGCTTAATGGGTCGGCCATTTGAAACAATAGATTTTAATTGGATTGACAAAAATTAAAACATCCCAATAGAGATAAAATACCATCATCTATGGCTTAAAAGATGCATCATCAGAGAGATAAAACAATCCTCCGATGAGGCCCAAAGGAAAATTTAACAAGCGGATTAACAGCATAACCAGGAATGCTTGTTCATAATTTACGTGGTAGTGGGTCATCAAATAAATAAAAGACCCGTCTAACAGGCCAATACCATTGATTGATATCGGAATCAGCGCGACAATTGTACTGACTACGATAACAACGGCCATGGCGAACATAGGGATTGTGGCGCCAACGGAATGGACCAGTAAAAGTCGATAGGAGATAAGACAAAACTGAAAGAGAAAAGAAAGCAGCAAGACCATAAAAATGACTCTAAACTGATGACGGTAATCCTCAAAGATACCGATGTTGTCGCGCGCTATTTGCGGCAGGAGCTTATGGGCCAATTGCCTTAAAGGTTTTTTCAAAAGCTTCCCGGACAGACCCCCAAAAACGGTCGTGGCGATCCCTAAAAGGCCGCCGATTATCACCAGGCGGGAGATGTCATCTCCTGTTTGAGAAAATCCGATGATGGCGCCGCCAAACCCCAAAACCGACAGCGCCAGAATCCCTATGAGCCGTTCCATAAAAATTGCAATGACGGCTCCCGTCTTGCGTCCATTGGTGCTAAAGGTTTTTAATATCCGATACGCATCACCACCAATAGTGCTGGGTAAAAAATTGTTTAAAAAAGTAGCTGTAAAATAATATTTAAGTAGCTGTCCGAACTGATATTTTATTTGGTGCACAGCAAGCAACATCTTCCATTTTACCGCGCTGATAACCACATTTAAGAGCATCCACGCAAATATAATGATAAGCATCACCCAGTTGGCCTGAACAAGCGCTCGCCCTGCGGCGGTCCAATCGACCTTTAAAATAATCACGGCACATAAGAGCAATGTAACCAGTAGCTTTACCCGGCGCTTGAATGCATCCTTGTTTTGCTTTCTTATTTGCAAGGTGATGATGTTCTTGAAATCAATAAAGGCTTTGATCAAAGATTTGCCGGGCCATCATTTTTGTTGTACCAAATGCTCACCCAACCGATAGGCAAGTGCCGTGATGGTTAGAACCGGTTGCATTGCCCCCCCGGTAACAAACACTTCCGATCCACTGAGATATAAATTGTTGGTGTCATGAACTCGCAAATTGCGATCAACCACGCTTGTAAGGGGATTGTCACCCATCCGGCAGCTCCCCATATGATGCCTTGAAAATGTAACTTGAGCCTCGCGGACATCTTCGGCATTCAGATCACCATACCATTTTCGCACCAGTTCGCGACTTCGATCCAGCAGCTGGCGATCCTCATCACTATAGTTTAACGTCAAATGGGCCAGAGGATCTCCAAAAAGATCGCCCTTTGTTTTTGACAACCCAACCCTGTTCGCATCGGAAATCTTCATCTCGATGACAACTCCAATATAAACCGTGGCTTTCCGGAACCGTTTCAATATCGCCACGGTATTGCGAGGGATATTGGCAACGGTCATAGGCATATTATGGTGGGGCAACACCCACGATTGCCGAAAGACCGGCAGAATGGTTCCCAAGTTTTCCTTCCAAAATGTATTGTAAAACTGGTGAGATCGTCCAATTTTGTTGGTGAGAAGGTGAGAATCGCCCTGATGGGGCAGTTGCCCATAAAAATTAACGGCAGGGTGTTCATTAAAGCCCCTCCCAACCCGGTCGTGATGATTCCCTATGCCTTCCGGGTATTGTTCCGACCTTGAAAGCAGCAATAACCGGGGGGTTCCAATTCCGCCGCAGGAGATGACAAATTTTTTCGCCCGAGCAGTTTTTTGAAGCCCATCAAAAGTGTTGACCGCTGCTCCGGTAATGTTTCTCTCGGTGTCGTTTAGTAAGCGGGCAACCGTTGCTCCCGTAACCAGTGTGAAGTGCGGTGCTTTTAGAAATGCGGGAAGCACTTCATTTTGAAACCAGAAAAAGCGGGGTATTTTCCGGGGTGTCGCCGTCGGTGAGTCATCAACGACGACACCAAGCCTGTTGAAAAGATTTTTGAGATAGGAGATGTCTGTTTTAGGGGGAAGCGGAAAAGGGGTGCGCCGAGGAGGTGCATCGGAGGAACGCTCTCCACACCGGACACGCAATGTTTTTTCCACCATCTCGTAATATGGCTCAAGCTCGGCATAGGTGATCGGCCATGGGTTCCCGTTCGGTATATAAGGGTGCTGTTCAAAGTCAAAAGGGTGGAACCGTTCACACCGTCCGGTCCAAAAGTTTGAAGTGCCGCCCAACAGCATGCCCCTTGTATTTTCAACCGGATAGTTTGCATTACCCGACACTTCAAAGTCGGCCAGAACCTGCTTAAAGCGTTTATCGGTAAGCCAACGAAACAGACCATATCCCGACTCTAGCATTAGGACCTGAATACCCTTTTCCACCAGTATTTTGGCCAACGTAATTCCCGCCGGTCCCGAGCCGACAATACACACATCATATGGATCGGAGCGATCTAGGGGGGCCAGATCAGAATAGCTATATTTTTTATGCATCCAGTGCATCCTTTACCCTTCACATCACAATTTTGGAAACTGCATCAATCCGATAAAAATGTAGGAGTAGGTTGATAAGCCAAATAGAAGCAAAATAATGAGATTGATCAATTTCTCATTATAAATGGGCAGCGTTTCATATATCAAAAAACCGACCATGACCAAAATCGGGAACAGGTACCGACCTTGAGCCTGAAAGTTGGCGATCCAAGAATTCCACAAAGACAGAAGTACGAGCAGGACACTGCAAAACCCTACTATCATCAAGAGGGAGAACTGACCGATCTGAAACTGTTTTAGATTCGAGAAAACCAAATAAACAGACCCGAAGAGTACAATGACCATGATGATCTTATAATAGTCCAGTTGTGCCTTGAGCCGGATATAGTATGCCCCAAAAGAGTGCAGAAAGGTTTTCCAGCCCCAGTTATATTTTGTAAACAGATTGAGAACGGGCTCGTCACGATCTTTGAGATTTTTGAATTTGAATCGTTTCTCAATGGGTGTTGCCGGACTATAGCGGGGATGCGACAGTTTAATACGACAGGCTACCCTTTTCTCATTTCGGTTCATCCCATTCATTCCAACATCAATCCCCCAGCGAACTCCCAAAACCACAGATGCAATGAGCGCAATAACGGCAATGCGTTTCAGAACCGATTTAGGCGATGAATACTCATTAAGCCAAAGCCTTTTGATTAACACCAGCAGCAGGAAAACAACAAATATGTAGTAATTGACCTTGATGAGCAGCAATAGTGAAAACAGCAGCCCGATGAGAAGTGGCCGATACGGCCGACGGATCAGCGCATCTTCAGGATCGTTCAAGTATCTATGGGTCATGCTGGTATTAGCAATAATTTGGTAACTCACAACGATAATGACGAATAACGAGAAAGCATCCGAATTAAAGTAAGTGAACAAATACCAAATTTGGGGGGTGATCAGTAATGGTAGGGTCAAGATTCGATATTCGACGAACCGGAGGCTAAGTAGCGCTAAAATCAGGAATAGGAGTGTATTAAAGTATCGAAACCGTTGAAATTGATCAACACCAAAATATGACAGTATTTTGGCCAATTTTCCTGCAAAGAGATAGACAATCTCAAAATTGTCGAGCCGCGATACACCTGAAATACTATAAGAGTCTCTCGTTTCAGGGCTGCAAATTTCCGGCGGCAGCCACTTTTCTTCATAGTAATGGCCGGCCTGGACATGAACGACTTCATCTAAATGGATGAGGCGGGTCACTGAACTGGTATAACCAATTAATATCAAGATAAACACCAGTAAAATGGGCGCATAAAGAAATGGAGGCTTGCCGGGAACCAGGTACAATACCCAATAGATAAACGACCCCGCCAACAAGATCCCGATAAATAATCTTATGAAAAAAAGGAGATCGAGGCCGACGAGACCAGGCCGAATCACCATCTCCAACTGTGGGTCTTCACCTTGGGTTTTTATGATAAGCTGATGGGCCTCATACTCAATCTTATCAACATCATGCAAAGGTTTGATGAGCTGCAATTCATCGCGCGTATCTATCACCAATGGAAGATACCCGGTTTGCCGAATGGTGATTTTTTGTAATATGATGGTGCCGGGATAGATGGTTGGATCAAGCCGGAGTTTGCGCCCCCGAAAAAGACTATCGATGAATTTTCTATTTAAATCAAAATGATAGGTGGCGACATCCGGCCGGGTTATTATCAATTGCGAGCGATTGGGCGAATAAGGTTGGCCTACCCCGGTATAGAACAATTGAACAAAATCTTTTTGGGCCTTTAGATCTCCAAATTTATCGGTAAACCCGTTTAACCATTCACCCATTTTACCCGGATACTCATCCATCTTCTCTTTGGGCCACTCCGTGGCCGCAGACGTTGCCTTTTGCTCCTCTTCAACGGCTGCTTTGGCCATTTCACCGGTTTTTTCAGATCCCTTGACCGCATCCGTGGCGTGGTCAAGGGTAATGTCAATTTTTATCGGTGAAAAAAAGTAGCAATAGACAACGGCTAAAGAGAGTAAAACGGATAAAACACCAAGGAACTCTTTGAATGGAGCCGCTTTGATTTTGCCCCTAAATATAGGAAGGTTACTTCGAATCAATAATTATTGTCCCTTTCGGGGAATGGGAGAAAAACCCTCGCCTTTAGGCGGTTGAGAATTCACTTGAATGCGGGTGGGATTTGGCCCTTGAATATGTAGAGGTTGGGGCTGTCACTTTTTCCCGTGGAGGTGAGTTGAACTCCGTGCCGCTCTTCCGTTGTCCGCCCCTTTACACTCCATATGAAGATATTACCCGAGGAGACATAAAGCACGAAATTTGAGTCGTTTGATATACTCGCATTGCCACACCGGCCACGACCGATAAAATACTCGGAAGGTGACAATTGTCCGGTTTTGGCGTTAAATAGGGTTATAAATAGCGGCCGATTCATGCTTCTGCGGTTGCGTCGGGTCATGACAATGAATGATCCATCCGGTGACCAGGCCGGCCCACAGTCGCCTTCCCGCATGAGTTTGTTTGCAATGTACTGCTTTTGTTTTAAATCAATAATCATGCTCTGATGGCCGGCATCCCGAGTGAAGGTCAACAGATAGCGGCCCCCTAAGCGCGTTTCAGCGCATTGTGCAAAACGAAATCCCTTAAACGGAGGCTTACCATCATCGTGAATGAGCCTGACTTTTCCAGTTGCCAAATTTTTAAAAATCACCTGCTGGGAATTGTTGTTTGTAATGGCAAGAATCCCCTTACCGCTGGTGGTCCAGTAGGCTCCCGTACCTGTTTCGGTCACGATGTTTTTTAAAACACGCCTTTCATTTTTCAGGCCATCGGCCATCAGCCAGACGTCATTATCGCGTGTAAAAACAAATTGTGTTCCATCAGGTGACCACCTGGGGTTTTCGCCTTTGGTAATTGGCACCGGTCGCCAATTTTTCAGATTTGAACCCGTAACGATACCCTTTTCTGACCACAACAATACAGCCGCGGGTACTTGTCGCGTCAGGATATCTTTTGAAGTAAAGGCCTGAATCGAAGAGAACGAGTTCAGATATTGAACAAAGAAGAAAATTCCCAAACTCACCAACACCACACCTGCAAGCGTAAAAAAGAGCAGCCATTGAATCTTTTTTTTCATCATACCAGTCATGCTTACATTGATGTCGCCCGAATGATATTTGAGATCTTTATGCGTCAAGCGCTTTTTTCTTAAACAGCCATGTCATAGTGAGGATAAATGGCAAGGTGAGGATCAATTCCAGACCCATGACATAGAGGTTGTGAACGGAGAACACGTCAGTGAAAAATTGAGCAGTGGTCGCATGATCCAACTTTGAATGTTTCACAGGGGGTAGAATCGGCAGCATAAAATAGGTATCCGATAGCGGCCAGAAAATAGGAATTCCATATGGTGGCCGTCCGTCATATGCGATGAGATCCAAGATGAGGTGGGATAGATAGAGGGAAACAATAAACAGGTACTCTTTGATTAGCGAGGTCTTTAAAACGCGCTTCAATAGAGGGGTAACAAGGGCGGCAACAAGCATTGCCATCCCAAGGCTGTGACTGATCCCATGGTGATACAGGTTGGGCTTTCCGATAATGATTCCGGGAATAAAATCGAGGTCGGGGACATTGGCAATGAAAATGTAGAGGACCAATACCGGAAAGCTTTTTGGCTTTAACGATTTGCCACGCCAAACAGAGATGGCAATTCCGGCAAGCGAATGACCAATGGGAGAGGACATAATGATTTAAATCAACTGAAGATACTGGTGAATAATGTTTTCAGTCTTATACTTTACCAACGCCTTTTTATTATTGGATGCCATCAATGATGCCAGCTTGGGGTTATCAAATACATAAAGGACAGCATCCGCAAGGGCCTGTTCATTATGGGGATCAACCAGTATACCATTGACACCATCGACAACGATGTCAACTTGCCCCCCACTGTTCGTCGATACGATCGGCAGGCCTACTTGCATGGCCTCTTGTAATACAATCCCAAATCCTTCATGCAAAGAACTGAGTACATAGAGGTCCGAACTGGCTAAATATTGAAATTTCAAATCCTCTGAAACGTCTCCTATAAATTTAACCCGATGCTCAAGGTGTAAGCCTCTAACCATTTGAATCAACTTATTTAGACCGGTTCCATCACCGATAATTAACAGGACAATGTTTTCATTTAATAATTTCAAGCTGCGAATGAGGTAATCAAACCCTTTTCTTTTAATTATCCGCCCCACACTGATCAAATGGATTTTATTCTCATCCAAGTTGAGTTCCGCTTTGGATTTGCGTGAAAACCCATAGGGTTCGTAGCTCAACGGAATAACATGTATCTCTCGATCAGGCCGGTAAAACCGAATGGCATTCAGCCGTGTGTTTTGGGATTGAGCAACCACCTGGTGGGCTTGATTTAAAAAAAAGTGAATGATTTTTCGTAAAAACCAGTGATTATGTGGTGACCGTTTTTCCGATGGGTCAAAAATGTCACCACCATGAATCGATAAAATATTTTTAATATGAAACAATTTTGAGAGTGCAAAGCCCAGCGGACCGGTCGGTAACACAAAATGAGTGTTAATAAACTGGTATCTGTTTTTAATGCAAAGGATCAAACCGCGTAGACAGGCTGTAAAAAGAAAAGAAAGCATCGATAGGAAAGTAGCTGTTTGCCGCTTCTCTCTTCCGATAATTGGGACCCGATGGATGTGGATCCCGTCAACAACCTCAATATACGGCAAACTGACAAACTTACTGGTGATAACATCTACATGATACCCCTTTTGAGTAAAACCCTTTGCCAGTGAGTGTGAAACACGCCCGCCACCTCCACCCAAAGGCGGGTATTCGTAATTTAGAATGAGAATCTTTGGTATATTTCTAATCATATCTTTTGTGGATTCCTGTTAATCCGCGATGATGCTTTTTGGAGGTCGCGTTGCGTGATCACCTGCAAGATGGAGATAGCTTCTTTTAATTTTCCTTTTGGCGATCTCTATGGATTTTAGACGGGAAGTGTGTAATCGGATATCCCAAGTATAATAAAACCGGTTACATCACGGGAGCGACTATTCCGGTTAAACCAAATGGATCTCGAAAACCTTTAAATGATTCTCTGCCAACGAGCCATAGGATAAGGGGCCGGCAGAGGGAATCCTTCAAGCAAGACGTTGGCACGCCGGTGATATCAGTGGGTGCTGTGATGCCTGCACGATTCACAGGCGACTGACAGATATGGCTGGAAAGAGGGTCTCGCACAACGGAAAAACCGCACTAACGTCCATGACCGGCCGGTGGCCACGACAGACGATGAAAAGTCCCGTTTTTTGAGCCTTAAAGAAGAGACTTTTCATATAAACGTATCTGCCGCCTGCTTTGAAAGCCTCCATTTGTCAAAGCTTTTTGATCGCCGCAAATATGCGTCGGCCATCCTCCTCCCTGCTCATGGCCTCAGACGCGGAGATTTTCGTTGCCACAATTCAAAATTGCTCAGTTTAGGTTACAAGAAAATGTAATGTCAGATCTTTGGTATACGGGCCAAGCCTATGGATATAAAGGAAAGTACCCCTAAACAGAATGTCAGGGTGGTCAGCATGTTAAAAGGGTACTTGGGTATATCCGATTTAATAACACCCAAGAGCATGGCCCCCATGGCAATGATCGGGAAAAAATAACGCCCTTGACTTTGCAAGTCAACATTCCACGAATTCCACAAGGAGGCAAAGATCAGGAAAGCACTCCACAACCCGAAATTGGCAATATGCCCCCATGTATACCAGTCGCCCTTCCAGCCGCAATAGAGAATAAACCCTGCAAAAGAGAGCAGGATCGCCCTAAAAGTGGAGACTATCCAGCGGCTGGGATAAATGGTCATCGTACCATAAACACCGAAGGTACTCTTAAATGAAATCAACCCCCAGTCGTACCGTTTAAAGACCTCTTTCAGGGTAATACCCTTTTCCCGCATGTATAAACCGTACCATTGATCAGCTGCCGGTGTCGACGATTTAAACTTATACGCGGCAAGTGTTTCTCTGCACTGAGCTACCTTATGGGACCGATCAGGGCCGTTGACGTACCCGTCAAGCTCGTAGCGGCCCAATATGATAAAGAAAGCCGCACCCAAGATAGCCCCCCAACGAATAAGGGCTTTCTTTGATATTCGGGTTCGATACCTGAATAGCGCTAAAATACCGAAACATGCCAGAAAAACGGCAAAAGCATAGTAATTCTTCTTGATAAAGGGCAGCATTCCCACCAAGAAGCCGCCAATTATTATTGCACCGCTTCCAGCCAACGGACGCATCTCTTTTTTCTGCAGATATCGATTTAACAGGCTGTCGGATATAAAAAGCTGGTAAATGAGCAGATAGCAGATAAACAGCGCAAAGGCGTCCGAGTTGAAGTAGCTGAAGATATACCAGATTTGCGGCGACAAAAGAAGCGGTACACAATAAAGCCTAAACGCCGGCTTTAGGCAGGTCATTAGGGTCAGCAAGGCAAAAAGAACGACATTGAGACTCCTGAACTGAAAAAGCACCTGTCCCGGGATAAACTTTGCCAACGCGTAATATTTCCCCGCAAAGAAATAAAACACCTCAAGAGAATTCAGCCGTGAAATCCCATAAAGGCTGTAAGACCATTCCATATTCGGCCGGCATATTTCCGGGGGCAGCCAATACTCACTGTAATATTTGGCAGCATTAATATGGATAGGCTCATCAGGATGAACACCGGGTTGGCTGACGATGGCCATAACCAATACCAGGCCCAGCGCGAGACCCATAAACAGCGGGACAACACCGTATGACTCCATGTTGTACCGGGCAATTTGCCGCAGGCTAAACAGTGCCAGAACCAGGAAGGTGAGGAAATAGAGGAATACGAACGTGATTTCGGTTGCCTGGTAGGGATTGACTGAAACTTGCAATTGGCCGTCAAAGTCACTTGTTTTAATGGCAATATAGTTGGGTTGAATGCTCAAAATGCCGACTTGATCGTTGAATCTCATTCGGCCTGTCAAATCCGCGTCAAATCTCCGGTCGGAGACGATATCAATCTTACCAAAAGGAAATTGGTAAAATGAGAGGTGGTATATTTCTAGCTGGGCCGCTTGATTGATCGGATCAATGCGTATTAAGCGATACCTTCGGATTCTGGGGGCGATAAAAAAATATTCTGTTTGTTGGGGCGTTATGATCACACAAGCCATATTTTCTTCAGTATAGCGCCCTTCCCCATCCGGGAAATAAATTTTAAATTCGCCATCTGTGTCCGTGGCAATGGATAGTTTCACGATCGCAAAGTGATAAAAAAAAGCAATCGTCCCTGCCAACAGGATCAGCAGCAAGATGGGCCATCGGTATCGCGAAATCAAATGCATCAATTGAATGATCCGGCCTTTATCTCTCAAGATACTTTTCCGGCATATCTTTGGATATATGCATCCAGGGTATTTTTATCGATCTTTTCAATGAACATACGGTACCACATCTCGGCATTGCACAATAACCATAACCGGTTTCCATGATCTTTCCGAGCATTTAAATGTTCTTTTAACAGGCGATCGATTCCGCTTTTTTTCAGATAACCGTCGCGTACTAAGGAAGAGTTCCTTAGAAACAGGTTGAAAAGCAGCACATACTCCTCTTTCAGCATATAGGTCAGCGCCGACGAAAAGCCTTGTTTGGACTTTTTTAACAATGCTTCCGGCAATAGGTGTCTGGCGAGTGCGCGTTGCAGTCGTCTTCGCTGCAACCTTTTAACTTTAAAGGTCGTCTTGAGCTTGGCGCAGAATTCGGCCAGTTTATGATCTAAAAACGGGGATCTTGCTTCCAAACCATGCGCCATGGTCATTCGGTCCAGGATCATGTTGGGGTGATCCGGCATACGGGTGGCGCAGTCGACAGAGAGCATGCGGTCGATGGCGTGTTCCGCCTTGGCGCTGTGATAATAAGCGGCCAGATTGGATTCCGGATTGAACATTCCTATCTGCTGCTGGAACTGCTCGGTATAAAGCATCCGTTTATATTGATCCGAGAAGTAAAAGTAGCTGAGACTTTTTCCATATCGCTCGCCGCTGTCGAAAAAAGACATCTGATGGAGCCAGCGCATTTTGTGGCTGGAGCTTCGATACCAAAACCCTTCGGGCATATAATTGATAAGCCGGGCCAGAATGTCTTTCCGTAATTTTTCAGGGATCAGGGCATAGTAACTGACGTACACATTCCCATAGTAGCGATCATATCCGCCAAAAAGCTCATCTCCCCCATCGCCGCCCAAAACAACCTTTATATTTTGACGCGCCAATTTTGAAATCAGGTAAATACATACCGACAACGGATCCGAAGGTTCATCCAGGTGCCACAGAACTTCAGGCATTAATTTTGTCAACGAGGGCGAAATCGCCAATTCATGGTGATCGGTCCCATAGCGCTGCGCCACCAGCTTTGCATAGGGCGCTTCATCAAACTGTTCGTAAGCGACACTTCCCGAAAAGGTCTTAAAATCAGGACCCAGTTTGCGACTCATCATGGCTACCACCAGACTGGAATCCAGTCCGCCGGACAAATAGGCGCCGACGGGAACATCACTTACCCGATGGTACTCAACGGACGTTTCAATCTCTTTGTCCAGGGCATCCAGGGCCGCACCAAACGATAGATCGACTTTCGGCTCGTAATGGAGCTTCCAATACTGTTTGATAGTGACCTGGTTTTTATGAAGAGTGAGGCAGTGTGCCGGGGGCAACTTTTTAATCTGTTTAAGCATGGATCGGGGCGGCGTGATAATCCGCAGGGTTAAATACTCATATAGCGCATTGGGATCAAGTTTCCGCAGTTCCGGTTTGAGTGCGAGAATGGATTTAATCTCGGACGAGAATGCAAAGACATTCTCATTTTGATAATAATAAAAAGGTTTTTGACCAAAATGGTCGCGGGCCGCAAATAATGTTTTTTTTCTTTCATCATAAATGGCAAACGCAAACATACCCCTCAGATGGCTCACACATGATTCTCCAACCTCCTCATACAGGTGGAGGAGTACTTCGGTGTCGCTGTCGGTTTTAAAGGTATAGGCGTTTGGGAGCCGGCTTTTTATTTCCCGGTAATTATAAATTTCACCGTTAAAGACAATCCAGAGCGATTGGTCTTCGTTGGAGATTGGCTGGTGTCCGCCTTCAAGATCAATAATCGATAACCGCCGATGGCCCAGCCCAACAGTATTATCAGAGCAAAAAACGGCACCCTCATCGTCCGGCCCTCGGTGGGAAAGCGCGTCGGTCATCAGTTTGATGTTGTCTTGCGAGACACCCGACGGGTTGATATAACCGGCAATTCCGCACATACAACTATTTTTTCGGTTGTTTATAAATGGAAGATGTCATTTCACCACTCACCCTGCTCTTTTCGTTTAAGTAAAAGAGGCATCCGGTTAGGCTCAACGGTACGAGGGAACAGCGAATCAGCAACATTACCATGAGCGCTTTGTTGTAAGGCATTCCCAGGGCATTCATGGTGAAAATAAACGAGCCGTCCCATAACCCGATTCCATTTAGTGAGATCGGAATGAGGGCGACGACACTGCTTAGCACCATTCCGATTATCATTTTATATGCTGCGACAGGTTCATGCACCGCCGACGCCAATAATAACATCCACCCCAAAGTATAGATCTGAAAAAAAAATGACAACCCGACTACATAGGCACTTGACAGGGGGCACATTTGGTAATCGGTGATCCGTTCCAGGAGAATTGAGGCTTTTTCGGAAAGCTTGCCAATACGCTCCCTGATCAATGCGTTGGCGATAAGGAACCGGCCCAAAACGATGGGAAGGATGCTGCCGGCCAATAACAACCACAGCACATGATTGAGCCAACCGGGTTTGACACCTTCATCCAAAAGGACGAGCCAAGTTGTCCCGCAACAACCCAAAACAACCAAGGCCCACAATCCTGTCAAGCGCTCGGTCAGGACAGCCACAACCGCCCCGCTTTTTCCAAAGGACATGGTTCGGTAGATTCGATACCCGTCCCCTCCAATGTTGCTGGGCAGAAAATTGTTAAAAAAAACGGCAGCGAAATAGTAGCGTGTCAGCCTCCAGGGATTGAGCGATATGGAGTGTATTTTGAGCAACACCTGCCATTTATAAGCACTGATGAAGACACTGCCCGCTATTCCCGTAAATGCACAAAAAAGAATGACAAGATTGCTGTTTTGAATTACTTGGGCCAGTTCGTTCCATTCCGCTTTCAAGAATATGACCACACATAGGACCAAAGAGACTAATAATTTAGCCATCTTCCAAATAGGGCTTTGGCGGTTATATCTGAACTTCACGGGATCTTTTAGGTGTTATCTCCTTGGCGGGGACGCCCGCAACAATCGTATGTTCGGGAACGTTTTGGGTGACGAGCGCCAGCGCGCCAATTACGGCATTTTCGCCAATGTGAACTCCGTCCAACAGGGTAACGCGCGTCCCCAGCCAAGCACCCCGATCAATGCGGATGGGTCCCTTGGTATAGGTTTCTTGATCCATGATGGGCTTGTGGGGATCATCAAAGCGATAGGCCCCGGCGCTTAAATAACATCCTCCGGCTGTTAAAACCGACGGGCCGATCTCAATTCCATCCATGGAGACAAGGACTGAGTTGCTGCCGATACTGGCATGCGCTGCAATGCGTATGGGACCATTTTTGGCCAGCAGCATGCAATTCCGATTGATCAGTGCATTCTTCTCAATAACAATGCCGGCTTTGCCCCCGCCACGCGCATCTATCACACAGTTGTCGTCGATGACAACATTGTCACCCAAGATCACCCGATGAGGGTGCCGGATGGTCACATTGCGGCCGATAATGACACTCTTTCCGATTTGTTTGACTATTAAAGGGTAGAATTGCTTTCGCATAAAATAGCCCAACGCCCCAGGCATAGGGCCCATGAAAAAAGTGATCAATTCATAGATCAAAAAACGCCCCACGGAAACCTCCCCCACCACCAGGGATTTATAGGTTTGGTAAGGTGATTGTTTGCCGGCCGCCAATCGGGCTCTGATATTCTTTTCTTTACCTACACGTTTGCTCATCACGGCTCTCTGAAGATGCGGCACCATGTTTATTCATATTAAACTCTTATCATTGTGACGCCTCTTTGGCTGCTTGTTTTAAATCTTCTTCAACCATCATCGTCACCAACTCTTCGAAAGTGGTTTCCGGTTCCCAACCCAATTTTTTTTGGGCCTTTGTATAATCGCCTAATAAAAGTTCCACATCGGCGGGCCGATAGAATTGCTTCTCAATTTCCACATAATCTTCCCAATCGTATCCAATTGAATCGAAGGCAACCTGGGCAAAATCGGCCACCGTGTGGGTTGCACCAGTGGCAATGACAAAATCTTCAGGTGTCTCATTTTGCAAAATTTGCCACATGGCCTTGATATAATCCCCTGCAAAACCCCAATCTCTTTTGGCCCCCAGGTTTCCAAGCCTCACTTTGTCCTGTAAGCCGTATTTTATTCTTGCCACCCCGGCGGTAATTTTGCGAGTGACAAACTCCTGTCCACGTCGCGGGGATTCATGGTTGAATAAGATACCACTGCAAGTGAACATTCCATATGCTTCCCGATAATTTCGTGTCAGATCAAATCCCGCCACTTTAGATACCCCGTACGGGCTCCTTGGGTGAAAGGGGGTCTCCTCGGTTTGAGGTGACTCTTTTGCTTGTCCGAACATTTCGCTGGTCCCGGCAAAATAGAACCTGCACTTTGGTGACAGTTGTCGCAGGGCGGAAAGCAAGTGTAACGTACCATTGACGTTGATGTCCATGGTTGAAAAGGGGTCTTCAAATGATTCGGCAACAAAGCTTTGAGCCGCAAGGTGGTAGCATTCATCCGGACGGACTTGATCAACCAGCTTGAAAATGCTGCCATAATTTTCTAAAGAGGCGGGATAGAGTTCTATCCGGTCAATGATACCGTTTATTCGATTGGTACGATGAAACGGATTTTCCGTGGCCACCCGTCGTATCATTCCAAAAATTTTATAGTTTTTGCTCAATAAATATTCAGCCAGATAAGATCCATCCTGCCCGGTAATTCCTGTTATTAATGCTTTCTTCACGCTTGGCTCCTTAACCCCTATCTTTGATAAGTTTGACTGAAAAAATGAATTGAGTATTTTTAGCAGTGAGTTTTTCAAACGAACAGAGTCGCTCATCCAGGAATGTGCGTGATACTACTGGAAAAATGGTCCGGATTGGCCGACTTCTTTATTCCTATTGCTCCTATCTTTTTTGAAAACAGACGATTGTGCTTTCCGTAAAAAACAAACAATAACCTGAACAGACCCTGCAACAACGTATCTGCAAACAGGCCTAAGCAGTTCAATGGATTTTCGTAAAATATATACAGATTCAACGGGAAAACACGGGCGACTTGAAAGTCGCAATACTCCAATATCTGGCTTAGACTATACTCCGTAAAGGTATTAAAATGGTCAAAATTTTGAGCCAGGGCTTCGGCGCCGGTAATCGGGTTGGCGCCATTCAGGGAATGCACCACCAGGCGTCCGCCAACATTCAGATTGCGGTGACAGAGGTTCAGGAAAGAGAGAACTTCGTCTTTGGTAAGGTGGTTGATCTCTTGTTCCAAAACGATAACATCGTATCTATCGTTGTTTGATTTAAGATATTCGATTGCCTTTGCTTCTTTGGCATTCAGCTTTTTCTTCTTGGCATAATTAATTTTAGCGGGATCGGAATCAATGCCCAGGGTATTTGAAATGCCATTCTGTTCAAGGGCTTTCAAAAAATACCCCGGACCGCAGCTTACCACCAGCACACGCTCCGTTGGACCAACTTTCAGGTATTTAAAGTAATTTCGCTGATAAAACCTGGTGAATTTTTTGGACCCCTTTTCCATATCGCCGGGTGCTTCCCAAAACGAGTCAAAGGGTTCCATTTTTGCTTCACATGAGTTATCTGTTTTCATGGTGACTCCTAAACAATGTTCGGTTCCCGGAAACCACCTCGCGGTAAATTTGCTCATACTGTTGGCAACATTCCAATATATAAAAGTTTTTTACGTAGCTACGGTTGTACCGCCGGATATCGGCATGCAAGCGGTCATCGGAAAGAAGTTTCCGGATCCCCTGGATGATCCCTTCCTGGTTTCCCAGCTGAACGACAAAACCATTTTCCCCACTTTTCAGGTAATCCGCCTGACCACCGCAGTTATAGCATACAATGGGAAGCCCTGCGGCCATTGCTTCCAAAAAGACGATTCCGAAACCTTCATGCGTACTGGTTGACGCGTAGACATCAGAAATGCTGAGCAAGCTGAATTTATCCTCATCGGACACATTTCCGGCAAACAACACTTGGCCCGATAGTTGTAAATGCGCCGCCCAACTCTCAAGGCGGGCCCGCTCAGGCCCGTCTCCTATGATGATCAACCGTACCATGGGATCATTCATCTTATGTATCGCTTCAATAAGGTCGTGCATCGCCTTGCGGGCCACCAGGCGGCCGATACTGATCACAACCTTAGTATTCTCTTCCAAACTATACTGATGCCGGCTGGCCGTGGGGAAATTGGGCCTGGGAATTCCTGTGAATATTTTGCGAATATTCCGGAAGGCAATCGCGTAATGCTTTTCGGCCCTACCCTGTATATCATCTGAAAGAGAAACAACCCTGTCGGATTCAGACAGAACCCACTTCACGATTTGCTTTAACAGGGGGGTATTATGCGGAGATAGTCGTTTGCTGGGGTCATAAATATCCCCGCCAAGAATCGACACGACATGAGGCAGCTTAAATATTTTAGCCATAACCAGCCCTGACGGTGCGGAAGGAATGGCAAAAAAGGAGTGGATGAGGTCAAAGTGATTCCGTTTAAGCAACTGATACCCCCTGGCAAGGCTGGCGGGGAAAAAGGATAACATTGAAATGATGCTGGCCGTATTGCGATCATTGCGCCCTGTGATCGGAACCCGATCAATTTTAACCCCGTTTTTCATCTCTAGGGACGGCAGGGAGCCATAGCGACTGGTTAGAACCGTGATATTGTAGTTTCGAGTTGCCAAGGCCTCGGCCAGTTGTTTGTTAAATACACCCCCCCCCCCCCCTATGGGCGGGTATTCGTAGTCTATCATTAAAATATGCATCTATAAATCAGCTCTTTACCGGTCTCTCAGCAGGTTCATTTGCCGATACCAGCGGATCGTTTTAATGACCCCTTCTTTAAAGGAGACCCGTGGTTGAAAGTTCAGAAGGGAGACCATCTTCTCTTGCGAGAACCGATAGCTTTTTTTGAAAAAATCCATCCGCCTGCGGTGCAAAAGCGGTTGAATGCCCATAGGGCGTAACGTCTTCTCCAGGACCACAGCCGCGATTTCGACAGGCATAAGCGGTACTTTGAATGGGGGTAGGTCCTGGCCGACCACTTCGGCGATTACCCGCATCATTTCGATGGTGGATAAAGGCTCTTTCCCCGATAAAACGAGACACTCTCCAGGAGCCGCACTGCTTGTCGATGCATTGATGAAACCATCAATCAGGTCGTCAATATAGATCAGGTGATGGATATTGTCTCCTTTTCCGATCAGTGGAAAACGTTTTTTCCGGATCCCTTTAAACAGCTTCAACAACCGCCGGTCTCCCGGCCCGTAAGTCTCCGATATCCGAATAATGACAATTTCCAAGCCATCGGAATACTTTGCAAGCATCTTTTCAGCCGCCAATTTGGTTTCACCATAAATGTTGTCCGGCCGGCAAGGAGAATCTTCAGTAATTACGCCATCTAACGCCGTACCATAGACGCCAATGGTGCTTCCATGCACAAAGCGATGAATTCCCTCTTTTAGGCACACTTGGGTCAGCAGCTTCGTTCCTTCCAGATTCACGTCCCAAAAAACTTTGTCGGGCACGTTGGCCTCGTGTTGAGCCGCTGCCAAATGGTATACGGTATCAATGCCTTTTACGATTTGTGTTATGCGGGATTTAGCGAGCATGGAGCCCAATATAAGCTCAATCCCCTTGCTTTTGAGTTCAACGGCATTTTGAGACTCTGCGGGTGTATTCTCCTGGCCATAAACCTTGACCTGGTGACCTTCCGAGACCAAACGCAGCGCCAACCGTGACCCAATAAATCCGGTTCCCCCGGTGATCAATATGTTGCGCATCGCTTTTCCGTTTTAACCCAATCGGGGATAGCTTTGATTAACAAGTTCAAGCTCGTGTTCCATTTTGGTTTTTGACCAGCCCAATTCAGTGGCCATAATATCGGCGCAGATGGTCAATGCAGCCTTCGTTGGTTTGCCGCCGGTCCCCAAATCCGTTCGACGAAAAACGACATCCCCTAAAGTTAACGCCATCTCTTCTCTAACACTGTGGACAACCTCCGCGGGAAGTGTTGTCGATCCCTGCAAAGGCATCGCCCAATTCCTGTTTTGGCGTACGTACCCCAATATTTTATCGGTTTTGGAGCCGTAGTTGTGCGCCAATGAGCGGACCACTTGGGTGGACAACCGAACCGGATCAAACGCCTGAATTTCCTCATTTATTTGGCTGAAGGATGCAACCCCCCCCCCCCATACCGGCTGATAGGCGGACGCTTTTTTTGAAGTAAAGGGTTTGTTTAACTTGCGCAAGATCAACCCAATGGCTTTTGAGGCCATTCCCCTTGCGGTCGTTGCCCGAACGCCGATCAGTGTTACCAATCCAGCCCTGCCATGAACGGCTTTATGATCAACCAGCATTGAGCGTTTTCCAAAACTGAGCCCGCGTTGTCTCTGATCGTGAGCGTCGCCAAATAATGTTAGGCCGGTATTGATGACTTGAATTTGGTCCAGATCATCACACAAGCCCGGGTAGGCATGAGCGACTTCACGCCGGAACTGCTCGAGTTCTTCCGGTTCAACGTTTACCTCTTCGGGTGGGCCTTCGAATACTTTGTGCCAAACGCCAATCAGCGTACATGTTCGCCACGGAACTGCAAAAAGATGCCGCCCGCCTCGATCCGCGAGAACATCGGCATCCCTTGTTTCCGACGGCAATGCAACGCCATAGCGGTGGTCAAAGCGCCGGGGAAGTGTGAATGCCAAATCTCTGGAAAATGTAGGGACGGGTTTTAAAGCAATAGACTTGTCGGTGTTCAAAAGACGGTGAGCCCAGGGTCCGGCGGTATTGAGCACATATCTGGATTGAACTTCAAAGGATTCACCCGTGGTTTCGTCGACACTTTTCACTCCGATGATCTTCCCATTGGAGGTTAAAAAGTCCGTTGCCCTGACGTAGTTGGCTACAACCGCACCCCTTTCAGCCGCGGAATGAATAAACGCCAAGGCCAATCTCGGCAAATTATACATCTGGCCTTCATCGAAAACCATTCCACCGGTCAGACCGGCCTTGTTAAGCCCCGGGAAAAACGACAATAACTTGGATCTGGAAAAAAATTGAGTCGGCGCAATGCGCTTATCGGGAAGAATCTTTTCATTGCGTCTAATCGTCAACAGATCATATGTCAGCATCCCGACCCCCAAAAAAGGCTTTCCCTGCGAGCCAACACCATAGGTCGGGATAACAATGGGGACCGTTTGAACCAAATGGGGGGCGATTCTCAAAAGGGCTGACCGTTCGTAACTGGACTCCCAAAGACGCTTGATATCCAGATGCTGAAGGTACCGAATACCGCAGTGAACCATTTTAAAATGATTCGCGGAGGTAGCGTGGGAAAAATCCTTTTGCTCGATAAGCGCGACCGACAAACCGGCCAACGCGGCTTCTCTGGCGGCGCAGGCCCCAAAGATACCGCCACCGATTACCACTACATCAAACGCACCTTGATTGAGAAGAGCAATATCTCGTGTTAACAACTAGTCCGCCTTCTTATGATACGTTTTTCTGATCACATAGATCGGTTTCTGTTGTGATTCATGGTAGGTCCGGATTTGAAGCTCACCCAAAAGACCCATGGTAATAAACTGGAGCCCGATAAACAAAAGCAATATGGCAAAAAGCAGCATGGGCCGATTGGCCAAGGCGATATCAAAGAATTGGCGTTGAATAACCAGTCCCAAAAAGATTGATCCGCCCACTAAAATCGAGAATATACCAGTCAATCCAAACACCTGAATCGGCCGTGTACTGTAGTCAAGAAGAAATTTGACCGTCAGCAAATCCAAAATAACTTTCGGTGTTCGGGTGATCCCGTACTTCGAACTTCCATATTTGCGCGGACGGTGATTTACCTTGACTTCGGCGATTTTGGCCCCTTTCCCACTGGCAAGGGCCGGAACAAACCGATGCATTTCACCGTAAAGCTGAATCAAACTGACCAGCTCCTTACGAAATACCTTTAAGGTGCAGCCATAATCGTGAAGCTTTACCTTGGTAATGAACGATATCAATTTATTGGCGAGAATTGAGGGCAGCCGACGTGACAGATAGCTGTCTTTGCGCTCAAACCGCCATCCGCAAACCAGATCGTAACCTTCTTGCAATTTTAAAACCATCTTCTGAATGTCAGCAGGATCATTTTGCAAGTCGGCATCCAGGGTCGCAACGTATTTACCGGTGGCGTGATCAAAGCCGGCAGCCAACGCGGCGGTTTGGCCAAAATTGCGTCGCAAACTAATTACAACGATCTGTCGATCACTATGTTGCATGTTTTTTAGCAACTCAAGGCTATTATCACTGCTCCCGTCATCCACAAAAATAATTTCGTAGCCGCTCCCAGGTATCCAGCGTAGCGCCTCCTGCAATTCCTTATAAAGGAATGGTATGCTTTCCGACTCGTTAAAAATGGGAATAACAAGTGACAGTTCCAACAAAGACTCCTTACATATACAGGTTTACCGCTGACATAAATGGCTGAATCTAATAATTGATTGTATCCATAAAACAGCCGGAGCCACCGGTATCAGGGTCTTTCTCAATGGTTTGAAAGCTTTTTATCCCGCCTGATTTATTGCCGGTTTCATTTACAGCAACAGCGCGATACCGATATTGGGTCAGCGGTTCGAGATCATAAATTGTAATTTCAACAGGGGTTTCAGGCTCCTGGGCGCCGATGATGATTTCCTCGGAGTTAAATACCAGCTCATCTCCATCCCCATATTCAAAGTAACAACGGGTTTCCGTTCCATTGGGAGTTACCAAGGCCGATAGCGTGGCATTGGTAGCCTGTACCTCGGCTGGCGCCCTGGTAGTAACCCGAGGCTTTTGGCCCAAGACGACAATGGCGTCATACCATGTGTTGGCCATCATCCGATAGCCGGCGCTGTTGGGATGAAGACCGTCGTCGGTGTAATCCCCCCAGTTTTGTGAAAGAGGTGTATACTGATCTGAAAAAGTCATCCTTTTTCGATCTGCAAGGGCTTTTATTTGGGGATTATAACTATTCGCAATAGCCCGGTTATATCCACCGTTGGTGCCGTCGGGTGTTAAGTTGGCAATAATGGGCTCCACATTGGCGGCGACACTATTGTCAAGCATGGCGCCGAGATTCGCCATGGTTGTTTGTTGTGAAATGCCAAAACGGAGATCGTTGGCGCCTTCAAGCAGTAAAAGATAATCTGTGGGAACCTCCGCCAACAGATAGTTTAACCGATTGAGGCCTTCAACAGTCGTCTCACCCTGTTTGCCAAGGTTGTAAATTTTGGCATTGCGGCCGTTGCGGGATAAAATTCGACCCAATTCGCCCTGATATCCGTGACTACTGTTGCCAAAAGTGATAGAATCGCCGAAGGTGAGGAAAAATTCATCGTAATTTTGTTCAGTTCCAGCGACATTCGCTTGCTTTGCTTTAACCTTATTGGTACGATTTTCATTTAAACGATTGAAAATCACCGCAGTTGAGGGATAAGGATTATCGTTCAAAGGACAACCCTTGGCTTGATATTCAGTTTCAAAGGCACTGATATCTTGTCGGACCCATTGTGATTGTTCCCATTTGGCGGCCTGCTTTTTGTATCCCTCTTGGGTCAACACCATCCATACAACCGCCATCTCGCCCGCCGCAGTGGTCCGCGTTTGGGGTAAAATGTCGGGGATACTATTGGTGGCATGGACCCTTAGCGGTGTTTCCCGGATACCACCATCTAATTTGAGACTGTAAATATCATCGGATGACCCTTTTTGACTTCCGCTCCAAAAGAGCCATAGCCGGTTGTTTCCATCCAGAGCCAAAGCCGGCGCGCTATTGATTTTCATCCCCGTCGGGATTTTTTGGGGGCTTGACCACTCAACGCCGTCCTGTGAAGTTGAATGGAACAACAGACTTTGGTCCCCGTTGACATTCGACCAAACCACCCGGATCAATGCGTTGGCATCTTCCAGAACGACTGGCGCCACATCCAACCCGTTTAAATAGGTAAGCCTTACCGCGTTCTCTTTTCCCCAACTTTCGTATTTAAAAAATATCTCTTCGTTACCATTGATGCTTTCAGACCAAACCTGGTATGGAACCCGAGCGGAAAACACTTCATGGGTCTCCGCCAAATTGATGCTTATGCCTATAAAGAGATAGATAATGAGCATCCGTTTACATTTTATGATAGCATTCAAACCTGTCCCCGCTTTCCGCCTTTGGGTGAATTCACCCGGATTAGCACCATAATTCTTTCCCGCCCGCAAACATCCTCAAAACGGACGATATCCTCCTCCACATATCACCTGACCGGACTTCGATGGTTTCGAGATCGATTTTACCCGGGTTTTCACTGCGATGGATTTCCTTTGCGGGATGCAGGTTGATTGATCTTTTTTATCATTTTATTCTCCCTTGCGACCGGATCATTGCGCGGCTCATCAATATATCGGTTTAACTCTCGCTTGCAACTCGTCGGCTTTTTTTACTGAAAAATCTTCGCGTTCCAGGGTTAGATTTTCATTATAGTATGGGTCGGCTCCAAGTATTCGCTTCCATTTTTGTTGAAAGAAATTGCACTCTTTTTCAAATATCCGCTTTCGGGCAAGGGTCGTATCGTAGCCGCGCGTCATGGATTCATGGTGATACGCTTCGCAATACGGGGTGAAAACATTCAGATAGCCCTTCTCACGCAGTTTCAGACAAAAATCGACGTCATTCAAAGCGATCTTCAAATGAACCTCATCAAGTCCACCCACCTCATGGTAGAGATCTTTTTTGACCATCAGCAGTGCGCCGGTCACAGCGGAAACATTGTGAACGGTTACCAATCGATTCATGGATCCATCGGTTTCACAGGGTACATGACGATGGCTGTGGCCGGCAAATCCTGCGATACCGAGAACAACGCCGGCATGCTGAATGGTGTTGTTCGGATAATAGAGTTTTCCGCCCACGGCGCCGACCTCTTTTCGCTGGGAATGCTCCAGCAAGGCCTCCAGCCAGCTACTGTTGATCACTTCGATATCGCTGTTCATTAGCACAATGTGATCACCTGTCGCCTGCATGACGCCAAAATTGTTGATTTTCGAATAGCTAAAGGGGCCGTTGAAATCAACAAAAGAAATCCGCGGGTCCCATGTAACAAACGAGCGCATACCTCCCTTCGTTTCCGGTCGTTCACTGTTGTTGTTAATTCCGATAATCTCGTATGCTTCACAATCGGTATTAAACAGAATCGCTTCCAGACACTGTTCCAGCAGCTCAAATTTGTCCCTGAAAGGGATGATAATGGATACTTTTGGTTTGGGATGAATCTTCCGTTTGACGTAATAATTGTAGATGCGTTTGGCTTTATAAACCGTCGCATCGGTTTTTCTTCGCTCCAGGGCATATTCAATGGCCTGTCTTCCGGCGTTATGAATTCTTTTTTTATTGACGTCGGTACTGCTAAAGGTGCCGCCTGAAATGCGCCAAAAATAGAGTATTTTGGGGATGTGGTGGATTTTGGCGGCGCTCTCCGAGCACTTTAGGGCGACATCATAATCCTGTGCGCCCTCCACCCCCTTTCGAAACCCGCCCGATTGCAGGATCAAGTCCTTTTTTATCACCATCAAGTGGTTGATATAATTGACCGACAACAGGAAATCAGGCGAGAAGTCGGGTTTACAAAAAATATTGGCGATTTGGTTGTGCGGCGAGACCAGTGCTTCATCGGAGTAGACAAAATCGGCGCCTTCCTTGTCAATGGCCTTGTACGCTTCAAGCAGGGCGTTGGGTGAAAGATAGTCATCATGATCCAAAAATGTGACAAAATCCCCTGTGCTCATGGCCAGGGCCTGGTTTGAAGTTTCGCTGATGCCTCTATTTTCCTTTTGATAATGGACTTTAACTCTCGGATCACTGCCGGCGTAATATCGCAAGATGTTCAAAGTGGAGGATTTGGTTGAGCCATCATCAACAAGGCACAATTCCCAGTTTTGATAAAGCTGTTCCAATACTGATTGAATCGCCTGGTACAACCATTTCCCGCCAATATTAAAGACCGGCAGCAGTATACTAAACTTGATGGGTTTTTTCCGGTTGGCCAACTGTTTTTGATATGCGACCAGTTGGGATTTTGATGGCAACTGTGATAGCCACAGTTTTTCTTCCAAAGTGGGGCCATTTTCTATCAGTGTGTCGGTTTTTCGCTTTAAGCGGGCATAATTGGCCTCAAAATCGTACACTGCTTCCTTGAAAGAAGACGCTTTCTTTGGCCGAAGCGATGTCAGGACTTTATCAATCTGCTTTTTTGTTTTTCTGGCTAACTTCAAGGAGGTCGCATTTTCTATCCGCTTGATGCGTTTATATAAGGCATCAATCTCCTGGCGCTGATTCGCGGAGTGTGTATGATATTCGAATAACTGCAATTCGCGTTGCCAAAGCTCGTGTTCAACCTTTTGGTTGGCGATTTCCATCTGGCTTTTTTGACGCTCCAGGAAGCGTATTTTACGTTCCAGTAGAACCGTTTTGTCATCAGGTTTCATTGTCGAGATCTCCTGTTTGTACATATGACCGCAGGTGACGGCCATTTAAAAACTCCCCTCCTTTTCAAGGAGGGGCGCCCGCAGGGCGGGGTGGTTCCTGATTCCAGCTAAAATGCTGCTTGATTTGCGCCAACAGGCCTTCCGGATTATTAACAACCACCTGATTTTCAAAGCGAAGCACTAAAATACCAGCTTGCCGTAAAAACAGGTCTTTTTAAAAACTCCCCTCCTTTTCAAGGAGGGGCGCCCGAAGGGCGGGGTGGTTGCTGATTCCGGCTAAAATGCTGCTTGATCTGCGCCAACAGGCCTTCCGGATGAATGAACAACCCTGCAGCAAGCTGCAGGGTATCAGAGCTCATTTGAACAGTTTGAGTTGTTGAAGCTCAGCTTGGGGTTTACCTTGGTTTTGGACATATGTTTCAACAGTTCCCCAGT
>Ga0056123_1000023_pt1 | contig 31963 bp, 31 predicted proteins | sample WorMetHEROISLAND_3_FD_71122 | JGI IMG/M metagenome (GOLD analysis project Ga0056123, IMG submission 71122) | Marine gutless worms symbiont microbial communities from Max Planck institute for Marine Microbiology, Germany - Olavius sp. 3 HERON ISLAND ...
TGGGTATTGCAGTAATGTTGCATCAATCCCCATCCGTTTAAGCTCGGTAACGATCTGAATCGGTTGACCCGCTATGTTGACCGGGGCAAAAAGAACCTTCATTTATTTTCCTTTTTCAATCTGTGCCTTGGGAATAAGGCATAGGGGATGTATTTCAATGCAATGCCATTAAACGAGATCTTTGCACAACCTGTGCGATTTGGCATACATTCAGCTCGCAAAGGTGGCGAGACCTTTGCATAACTCCCCCTTTACTCAATCTTGGCGTCCGGCTCAAAATGGTATCCTTGAAATATTCAATATATTCCTCCGGTTCCATTTTTCGCCTTCCTTGAACGTGAACAAAAACAGATGTCCTGCAAAGGTCTCGAGTCCTAACTTTAAACATTGGACTCGTTTTTTGGGGCAGGTCAGCTGGCTTCGGTCACTTCCTTGATTTACCCCCCCCAAAATGCAAAGACAGCGAAATTAAGGAGGGCATATGCCTCAGGTATTTGTCATATCGTGCTCAAACCCTCCTCGACGTTGACACTGCGGAGTGCCCTTCAGTGAGAGCTTTACGAATTCTCTTTTTTCTTCGATACCTTTTCAAGGTAGCCCGCATATCGTTGAAGAAGAATATTGGCCTTTTCGGTAATGAGATTCACTTCTTCCTCGGCAAGCTCTGTTAGACACTGTTGCCAAGGTGTATAAGTATCCCTCCACCACACAGGGTGAATGAGCACTTGAATTCTTTCGTGATGACTGAGCATATCAATGAGGTCGCCTTCGCGCCAATTCTGGCCACTGTCAGAGATGTACTTACAATCTTTGGTGAACCGCTCCGCATAAACTGAAAATTTAAACTGGCTGGTCAGTGCATCGATGTTCTTAAGATTGAGTGCGACTGGTCTATGCTGGGAGAAAACGATCACGGGAGCGTCGATTCCATTTTCAAGAATGCTTTTCTCTCGTTGCAGCCCATCGAGCAACGGGATATTATTACTTTCGTAAAAACCCGGATCGAAGTGAAGCCCGAAATCATGACCGCAATCTTTTATTTGCATCACCAATTTATGACCGTGCTGTGAAAACGGATTGTAAAAAGTTGAGTTAAGTCGAATGAAAAAAGTAGACCTAATCCCCATCTCGTGTTCGATTTTTGCCATTTCCAAGGCACTCTTAAGCGACAAGTCGATATCATGGCGCAAAAGCACTGCGCGCTTATGACGTTCTGGATCGAATTCTGCAAATGATACGAATTCATATCCCTTCTCGAGCGCTGTCGCAATCATCCGGCGGTAATGGTCGTAGGTAAAATCTTGGGTTTCATTATTCGGTGCTTTTGTCATTAACCAAGTACCTTTCCAATATCCGCCGATGTTAAACGGATACCATCGTAGTCATCAACCAGCAACCCGAAATTACGGGTCTGAACTACAAAATTTCCATTGTAGAACACTTCGACGATCGTTCCTGGCTTTACATTCCAAGTTATCTTTGTATCGAAGGGTTGTCCCCGCCATATTGTTATCCGTTTTCCTTCGAGTTCTGTAAAAGCACCCGGATAGGGATGCGTGACGCCGCGCACCAAATTATGTATAGCATGAACCTGCTGGTTCCAGTCAATGACACCATCATCGGGAGTACGACGAGGATAATAGGTGGCGCCATGTGACTTCTGCGGAATAGTCTCAAAATCGCCAGAGAGTATTTTCGGAAGGTTTTCTACTAGCAGTCGTCCCATGGATAGTTGATACTTGAAATGTAGCGTTTCGCATGTGTCCCAGGTATTGATATCGTATTCATACGTACCGATGATTGGTCCGGCGTCTACCTTGGGTAGGTAGAAGAATAGATAAGATAAAAACTTGGTGCGCCCTTCAATAAGCGACCAGTTCATTACGGAATGACCGCGACCGAATGGAGGAAGCTCGGGTCCACCATGCATGCCAATTGAACCAATGGAGAGAATACCAAGAAACCACTTTGGAATGATCCTCTGCCAACCCAGGGCGATCAACAGATCGAGTTTCATAGCCGTGATGACCTCACGATCTCGTTCACCCTCGCGTAAGCGATAATCTTCAACATGATGAACCGTGATAGCATTATTACGCGCAAGATCTTGCAGATCTTCATAACCCGAAATATGGTATTTATTGGCAGCATCATCGGGGGATATAGTAATCAAGTAATCGATTTTGTAACCCTGTTTGATGAGATTTACAATGGCATCGTGGGTTGTGACTCTGCATCCTGCAAAGCCGATGCGTTTTCCGTTGTTTTTGTTACTATTAGGCATAACAATTATCTCCAATTACATAATTTAAAAACCGGGTACTCTGATAAAAAAGTGGTGATCAAACCTAAGCGCACTTATTTTAATTACCGCCAAAGGATTTATGAGTGATTCGTACATGTTAAATGTGTTCAACGAGAGCAGATAAAAAAAGGATTCTTCAAATTTGCCTTATTGTATTGCAACGGATGACTCGTAGCCCGATTGATCACTGAACAACCCGCTTCTTCACAAACCACCTGCCCCGCGGCCGTGTCCCATTCCATGGTGGGACCCAAACGTGGGTAAATATCAGCGCTGCCTTCGGCCACCAGGCAGAACTTCAGTGAACTGCCGGCGGGCGTAATTTTAACTGATTCGTACTCGGATTTTAAGAATTGGATGTACTGTTCATATGCTTCAGAGCCATGAGACCGGCTACCGACTACACGAATCGCATCTGGATGCTGAATTTTATTTAATGGCAACCTCTCACCCTTATTTAAAAGCGCTTCAATTCCAGTGCAGGATTGTAACTGTTCGCAATGATCAATTTTAAATGAGCCGATATTTTGACAACCCAAATAGATCCGATCCAAACACGGAATATAGATAACGCCCAGAACCGGCCTACCCTCTTCAATCAGAGCGATATTGACGGTAAACTCGCCATCGCGGTTGATAAATTCCCTGGTGCCGTCCAGCGGGTCCACCAGCCAAAAGCGTTTCCATTGACAGCGCTCCTCGTAGGGGATCGCCCTACCCTCTTCACTTAAAACGGGAAAATCCGGCGTCTCTTTACGTAATCTATTTTCAATGATTGCGTGAGCAGCCCGGTCGGCTTCGGTTACGGGCGACCGGTCACCTTTATATTGAACCCTTACGGGCTGATCGTACATCTTCAAAATCGCTTTTCCTGCGTCAACTGCAACGCAAACAGCCGCCATCAGTGCATTCTGATATGGATTCATTTAATGTATCCGGACCTTTCCAGGTAAAGCACGATATCCTGAACCGCCTCATCGGGTGTCAGATCGGTAGTGTCAATCATGATTTCAGGCATTTCAGGAGATTCATACGGATCGTCCACCCCTGTGAAACCCTTGATTTTTCCGGCCCGGGCCTTGGCGTAGAGTCCTTTGCGGTCGCGCGCTTCACACACTTCGATGGGTGTGTTGACATGGACTTCGATAAAACCGCCATACTGTTCGATCTGTTCCCGAATGGCCCTGCGAGTGGCGGCATAGGGCGCAATGGGCGCACAGATGGCAATACCGCGATTTTTAGTAATCTCACCAGCCACAAAACCAATCCGGCGGACATTGATATCTCGATGGGCTTTTGAAAACCCCAGCTCGCTGGAGAGATTCCTCCGTACAATATCACCATCCAGTAGTGTTACCGGTCGGCCGCCCATCTCAAGGAAACGGGCATGGAGCACTTTGGCGATGGTCGATTTCCCCGCACCGGATAACCCCGTACAAAAAATGGCGATTCCCTGTTTATGGCGCTCCGGGCAGGCCTTGCGCATCTCTTCGACCACCTCGGGGAAGGTAAACCATTTGGGGACCGGCTTGCCTTCGCGGAAACGCTGATGAAACGCCCGGTCATCACAACGGGTGATCCGTTGCCCCTCATCTTTTTCCTTGACCGCGATAAAAGTGTCATCCGACCTGGAGTAAACCAGTTCATCTAACGGAACAATCCCGATACCCAGGTCTGTTTCATGCGCCAAGGCCAACTCTACCGCCTCACCCGGCCCATAGAAATAATCATTGGAACAACCGTTTCCCCCGGGATCGGCATGCCGCCGGCCCACCGCAAAATGGGTGCAACCGAAATTCCTGCGAACAATGGCATGCAGTAGCGCCTCCCTGGGGCCGGCCAAATAGCGGCTCATGGGCAGCAAGCTGAGCATCATCGTGTGGGGCGGATATTTCCGGGTCAGACGCAAATAGCAGCGAACCCGGGTGTACGCATCAATCTCTCCGGGCCGAACCTGTTCTACCACCGGATGCAAAAGGAGACTGGCCCTGGCTTTCTCCATGGCTTGCAAGGTTGCTTCATATTGCAGCCGATGAAGTGGATTATGGGTGTGAAAACCGACAATCCGGCGCCAGCCCAGTTTACTGAATACCCGTCGTAACTCTTTGGGAGTATGGCGTTGTCGTCGAAAGGCAAAACCGATGGGGTGCTGGATTCCTTCTATCATACCGCCTACATAACACTCTTTGCCACGATGATGCCACTTGGCCACACCCGGATGGATGATGTCGGTGGTTCCAAATAACCGGGCGGCTTCCCGTTCTTTATCCACAGGCCAGATGTCGGTCACATGGAGCACCGCGAGAATGAATCCTTCAGGATCAAGCAGCACAAGTTTTTCGGAGGCATTCAGTTTTTCGGCTGTTTTTGCTTTAATACCCAAGCAGATAGGGATCGGCCACAAGGCGCCGTCAGTCAAACGCATGTTATCCAGCACGGACTGATAGTCCGCCTGTTCCATAAAACCCGTAAGTGGTGAGAACCCGCCATTCATTAACAGCGTTAATTCCGATATCTGCCGGGGATGTAACGTGACGCCGGGCCAGTGGATCGATTTCTTTTTTAATGTTTCCGCCCGGCCCGGTGAAACCACCAGGTCATTCAACGGGCCGCCGTGGGCCTCATAAGGCTTCGCCGCCATTTGTTCCTCTCAGGATGATGTGTACGTCCGCCACATCGAATGAATCACTGTCTCGAGGTCGGAATGTCGGGTTTGAAAACCCAATTTTGTTTTGGCCAGTTGGGGCGCCGCGACTAAAGTCGCCGGGTCGCCGGGGGCCTTGTTCCATGGGGATTTTGACACCGGTCACATCGCAGGCCCGATGATATACCTCTTTAACTGAATACCCACGCCCGACGCCAAGATTTACAGAAATGCTTTTTTCGTATTCTGTAAGATATGTCAGGGCTTGAAGGTGGCCTCGGGCCAAGTCATTGACATGAATATAATCGCGAACGCATGTCCCATCCGGGGTGTCGTAATCATCCCCAAAGATCACCAACTTTTCCCGCATACCACCGGCGGTCTCCATCAAAACGGGCAAAAGGTTTCCCGGATTTTGTTCCAGGCCGGTCACCATCCCGTCCACATCATAGCCTGCGGCGTTAAAATAACGGAGTGCGGCAAAACGAAATCCGCGCAACTTTTCATACCAGCAAAGAAGCCGTTCAATTTCAAGCTTGGTAAACCCGTAAAAACTATCGGGCGTCAAAGGATGATCTTCATCCATCGGGAGGTACCGTGGCGTACCATACACAGCGGCTGAAGAAGAGAAAATGACCTTATCAATACCTGCCCCGGACATGGCATTGATGATATTGATCGTCCCTGACAAATTATTTGTTGCGTATTTTTCAGGCTTTCGCATGGATTCTCCGGCCGCTTTATGAGCGGCAAAATGGAATACGGCATCCATGTCGCTTGTCATTACTTGAGACAACGCTGCGATATCCAGAATATCTCCATGGACAAATTGCGCTTCGTGAAAAAGATTCTCCCGTAATCCGGTTGAAAGGTTGTCAAAGACAACCACCTTGTGTCCGGCCTGAAGCAGTTCTTTGACCACATGGGCGCCGATGTAGCCGGCCCCGCCGATGACCAGCAACTTCATTACAGGACATCCGGAAATTGTGGTTTTAATCTTTGAAATACCAATGCGCCCAATACAAAAAGGCTGGATGAAAAAAACCAGAACCAAAGGGTTTGGTAAGGATGATGCCAAAACCCGATGCCGTAAAGAAACGACTCCCGGTAGCCCTGGACAATATAAAAAACCGGGTTGAGTTTGAAAAAGAAGTGCAGCTTTTCCGGCATAATGCTGATATCCCAAAAAATAGGCGTCGCCCAGAATCCGACCTGTATGATAACCCCGACAATTTGCGCCACATCCCGTAGAAAAACGTTCAACGCTGACACCAGCCAGGCCGCACCCAACGCCAAAAAAGCCAAACAGGACAGGTAGTATAAAAATTGCAGGCAATATTCGGTAAAGGGGATATGGTTTACGAAAATGAGTATCAACAACATCAATAGAAATATGGCGTGGCGAATAAATGCGGAAACGATCTTCACTACCGGAAGGATCTGGGAATGAAAGACCGTTTTTTTGATCAGGTGGGCATTGGCCACCAGGATACCCGCGGAACCGGTGACAATTTCCGAAAAGGCAAACCAGGGCGCCATACCCGCTGTCAGCCAAACCACGAACGGGACGTTTGCAGTGGGTTTGACCCTGAAGCCCAGGCTAAAAACCATCCACAATACGGTGATCAGCACCAGGGGCTGAATAAAGGCCCAGATAAACCCCAACATGGAACCGATATATTGTGTGGCCACTTCCCTTCTGGCCATGGCCGCAATCAGGTGCTTTTGTAAAAACAGAAGCCGGATAAAATAGTAAAAGCTTTTGATCATCTATTGGATGGTATCCTTTTTGGAAACAATGATTTCCCTCAGCATCTTCTCAAGGCTCTCTTCCCATGGAGGCCTGACAACACCAAAGGCTTGTTCAATCTTACGGCAATCCAGAACGGAATTGGCCGGCCTTTTAGCAGGGGTTGGATAGGCGGATGTGGGAATCGGCTCGACCGTCTTGATTGTTAACGGTGTCATTGGGCGAGCCAGATCGAAGATTTTTTTGGCAAACCGGTACCAGGAAGTCTGCCCCAGGTTGCAATAATGGTATGTCCCCCATTCCAGGGGGCGTTCATTTTGATACCGATCTGCGATAGAAATGATCGCACCGGCCAGATCGGCTGCAAAAGTTGGCGAACCAACCTGATCATTGACCACACTGAGGTTCTCTTTCCCGGCGCCCAACCGCAGCATGGTTTTGACAAAATTGTGCCCATGCACGCCGCACAACCAGGCTGTCCGGATAATGATATGGCAGGGATGGGCGGCAATCTCTTTTTCACCCAAAGCCTTGCTGTGCCCATAAACGCCCAACGGGGCAATTGGGTCGGTCTCCTTGTAGGGCCTGTGTAAAGTCCCGTCAAACACATAGTCCGTGGAAACATGAATGAGCGGTGCTTTCGAAGCGCACATCTTTACCAGGTGCGCCGGGCCCTGTTGATTAACGGCAAAGGCCGTCGCCACATCCGATTCCGCATCATCCACCGCGGTATAGGCGCTGGCGTTGATAGTGAGATCCGGGTCAAACGAGTCAAACAATGCACGGATGTGGTCAGGGTCGGTAATATTACATTCGGGCAGATCAACCCCTTTGACATTCTCACCCCGCCGGGCAAACTGCCGCACCAGTTCCCAGCCCAATTGCCCATTCTTACCAATAATAAGGATTTTCATGCAACTTTGCTTTTGTTCACTTCAATTTACGAGGCCTGGAAAAACAACTCCTGCATCGATTTCTGCCCAATGATATTCTGAAGATATTGCCCATACCCTGTTTTTTCCATCGGCTTGGCTAACCGGGCCACCTGATCGGCGTTTATATAATCGAGCATATAGGCAATCTCTTCGATGCAGGCGACTTTCAACCCCTGGCGATGTTCAATGGCTTCAATAAAGTCAGAGGCCTGCATCAAACTTTGGTGGGTGCCGGTGTCAAGCCAGGCGATTCCCCGCCCCATTTTTTCCACAAAAAGCTGTTTCCGGTCAAGATAGTGAATATTCACATCGGTGATTTCCAATTCACCACGTGGTGAGGGTTGTAAGCCTTCGGCAATATCCACCACCTCGTTGTCATAAAAGTAGAGTCCGGTCACCGCCCAGTTTGAGGCCGTAATTTCCGGTTTTTCCACCAACGAAATTGCTCTGCCGCTATCGTCAAAAGAGACAATGCCGTAGCGTTCGGGGTCATTGACCCAGTAACCGAAAACCGTGGCGCCCTCTTTCACCAGAGCGGCGGAGCGCACTTTTTCGGTTACACCGTGGCCATAAAAAATATTATCCCCCAAAATCAGGCAAACGGATTCATTGCCCACAAATTCCTTTCCGATGATAAAGGCCTGGGCCAACCCTTCGGGCCGTGGTTGTTCGGCATAGGAAAATGAGAGACCCCACTGGCTGCCGTCTTTTAATAACTGCCGAAACAGCGGCAGATCCTGCGGGGTGGAAATAATCAGGATGTCACGAATTCCCGCCAACATTAATACCGACAAGGGATAGTAAATCATCGGCTTGTCGTATATGGGAAGAAGCTGCTTACTCACCACCCGGGTGATGGGATAGAGCCGTGTGCCGGAACCACCGGCTAAAATGATACCTTTCATCTATTTACTCCGAAAAGAGGTAAATTTGGGTTCCCCGACGTTTTGTGTGGATTTGACATAAAGCGCCAACTGTTTCACTCATACCGCAGCATAGGTCGGCATCCCTATGCCGACAAGCGGGGTTTTCGTAGGTCGGCATCCCCATGCCGACAAGCGGGGTTTTCGTAGGTCGGCATCCCCATGCCGACAGGCGGGGTTTGCAACCTGTAAGCGTTGACGCCTTGTCCGGCGGCAAAGGGTTGCCGCCCTACCAGCCTTGTCCGGCGGCAAAAGGTTACCGCCATACTTTTATGTAGGTCGGCATTCCCATGCCGACAAGCGGGGTTTTCGTAGGTCGGCATCCCCATGCCGACAGGCGGGGTTTGCAACCTGCAAGCGCTGACGCTTTGTCCGGCGGCAAAGGGTTGCCGCCCTACTTTTACCAGGTGAACGAAGGCTCGAATCACCATAAGGCCTTCTTTCTTTTTCCACATAAAACGATGAATCGCCTGAATTCGTTCAGGATTCATGCAGATGCGTCAACGCCGGTTTGCCAACGGGATAGACGTTAAATCCCATATCAAAAAGTGCTTTATGGTCCAGGATATTGCGGCCGTCAAAAATAAAGGCCGGCTTGACCATACGCTTATAAATTTTCTGATAGTCAAGCGCCCTGTATTGGAGCCACTCGGTCATCACCGCAATCGCATGGCACCCCTCTGCGGCCTCGTAGGGGCATCGTTCAAATTCAACCGCATCACCAAAGCCCGCCAAATCGATTTTGGCGTTAGGCAGCGCCTTGGGGTCGGTCACCACCAGCCTGGCCTGTTCATCCATAAGCCTTCGTGCGATGTAGAAGGCGGCGCTCTCACGGGTATCTCCAGTATCGGCTTTAAAGGCAAATCCAAACAGGCAAATCCGTTTGCCGGCCAGGGTATTGAACATGGCCTGAAGCATGTTGGTCACAAAGCGCTCTTTTTGGTACTCGTTGATACGAACAACACCCTTCCAATAGTCAGCCACTTCTTCCAGGCCATAGGTCTGACACATATACACCAGGTTGAGGATATCCTTTTTAAAACAGGAGCCGCCAAAACCAATGCCGGCCTTCAGAAATTTATCGCCGATGCGATGATCCATCCCCACTGCCTTCGCCACCCGGGCCACATCGGCGCCTGTTTTTTCACAAAAAGCCGAGATTGAATTGATGGTGGATATACGTTGGGATAAAAACAGGTTGGAGACCAGTTTTGAAAGCTCACTGCTCCATACATCGGATACCAGAATTTTTTCTTCAGGCACCCAATTGCGGTAGATATCCACAATCTCTTGCCTGGCAGCCAAACCGGACTCGGTGAGCCGTGACCCCACCAGAACACGATCCGGTTCTGAAAGGTCCTGAATCGCTGTCCCTTCAGCTAAAAATTCGGGGTTGGAGAGCACATCAAAATGAAGACCGTCCGGGTCGGAGTTTACTATTCGTTCCATGGTCAGAGCTGTTTTAACGGGCAATGTACTTTTTTCCACAATAATTTTAGGCTGATCCGAACAGGTTAGAATCTGCCGGGCGGTTTTCTCCCAATATTGCAAATCTGCGGCCATCCCGGCCCCCACACCAAACATCTTGGTCGGGGTGTTGACGCTCACAAAGATGATATCGGCTTCGTGAATATTCTTTTCAATCTCGGCACTGAAAAAAAGATTTTTACCACGCACGGATGTAACCACTTCATCCAGTCCCGGCTCATAGATCGGCAGCCGGTCTGAATTCCATTCGGCAATTCGTCCGGCATTACTGTCGACCAATGTCACCTTGTATTGCGGGCACTTCAGGGCAATCACAGCCATGGTGGGGCCGCCGACATAACCGGCCCCGATGCACAAAATCCTTTTTGTAAATTGCGGTGTGCTCATGATTTCAGCGATTCCAGCATTTGTTTGCGGATATGTTTCTGTTGGGTTTGTAAGTCAACGAATTGCATTGGGTTGCTTTCATCAATTCAGATTCTACCGTTAGCGGATATCAATGGGGACTATTTTAGACCCCGGTATTCCTTGTTCAATTAACTTGGTCAGGATCAGTTTGCGCGAGGCGATGGCCGTAATAATGATAGAATCGTAACACAACTGTTTAACTTGCGCGGGTGATTCCACAGGCATCCCCATAAACTGTTCGCCCGCCTTTACATCATCCACCATGGCCACCATTTTCATGGGTGTTTCCTGCAATGAGATGTAGGCGATTTCGGCAAAATGGCCGATGCCGTAAAAAACGACCTGACGGATGTTCTGCTGGGCCAGACCTTCAAATATTGCTCTAATCTTCGTCCGGGCATCTTTGTAAAATTGATACGAGTAGTGAATATACTGGTAGGTCAGTTTGGTTTTTTGGGCGACACCCATAGGTGTTAAAATGTACTTCACACGATTTCTGGGAATCGTTGTGATCTTAAAATAGCCCTTCCGGGCCAAGCGCTTCACAAAGGAGTTGACCAGCCCCAACGAAACATTGAGTTGCTTGGCTAAATAACGCTGGCTGGGAGAATGATTCTGCTCAATCTCTTCCAGCAGCCGTAATGTGCGTAACTGGTTGGTATCCAAAACTCTTGGGCAGGTTTATGTGCGGTCTCTGTAGAATGCCGAATTTTTATTGTCTCATTCGGGAAACGGGAGAAGCACCCTCGCCTTCAGGCGAAGGCTGTAGCAGGCCCGTAGGGCCAAAAGCGAGACCTTTGCAAGGCATCTGTTTTTGTTCACGTTCAAGGAAGGCGAAAAATGTAACCGGAGGAATATATTGAATATTTCGAGGATACCATTTTGAGCCGGACGCCGAAATCGGGTAAAAAGGAGGGTTATGCAAAGGTCTCAAAATGATAGCTCCGCCTGGCGGGTTACAAGCACAATTGCCCTGCCTTGAAGTGGGCGTTGGTTCAGAAAAAATCTTGCCGAACAGCCCTGAAACAAATGTTCACCTATTGAACACATTTTCAATAAAATGTCAAGTCCCAAAATCCGCGATTGTTTTTTCAGGCTTGAAAAGCAGTCCGTTTTGTCTTATCATTGTTTTCACCTCGTTGGTGAAGGTTGCCTGCTGATCGAATACCTCCATTGGCCTGAATCAACGAGGTTTTTCAATCCCTTGGACTTCTATTCCATTGGTACGCACGGATCTTGGGCTTTACACGGACATTGAAATGTTACAAACTGATTCGGATCGTTGGCTAGACGCATATCAGCATGACCGGTTACATTTTTCGCCTTCCTTGAAATCGGGCCAAAAGGGGTGTTATGCAAAGGTCTCAATACGGCATGGATTCCCAAGCCTTTTACCACCCTCATCGGCGGCAAAGGGTTACCGCCCTACTTGTATGTAGGTCGGCATCCCCATGCCGACAGGCGGGGGTTGCAACCTGCAAGCGCTGACGCTTTGTCTGGCGGTAAAGGGTTGCCGCCCTACTTTAAGGCCTTCTTTATTTTTCAACATAAAACGATGAATCGCCGAAAATCTGTGAAGAAAAAATGGCAGCCTGATTGTAATCTGACAGGCACCTTGGCAAAATCGGCAACTGTCAGATTAAATATGAACTGTTACATTTGAATTTATATAAGGTTCCCTTGTGCATACATGTTACCATCGTGCATTAACCATACTCTCTGCTCTTTGTACAATAATTATTTTGACCTGGGTTTTAGGGTACAGTCACTATGGCATGGATTTTACCGATGAGGGTTTTTATCTTAACTGGCTCAAGAACCCTTTCCTCTACGAAACATCTTTTAGTCAGTTTGGTTTCGTGTACCATCCACTCTACTTGATATTCGACGGGGATATTGTCAAACTCCGCCAGTTTAACGTCATTACTGTTTATCTATTAGCGTGGTGGTTGTCCTGGCTAATCATGAACAGGATATTTTCGCCTGATGATAATGACCAACATGTTACCACAATTGTAGTAGCATCAGGTTTCGCATGCGCCTCGCTGATCTATTTTGGAATTTGGTTACTGACGCCTAGTTATAACAGCCTTAATTTAAAAGCTTTGCTCATTACCTGCATTGGCCTGTTGCTTTCAGATGCTACACATTCAAAAAGAAGCATAGCAGGATGGATAATGATTGGAACGGGTGGCTGGATTGCGTTTATGGCAAAGCCAACAACTGCTGGTCTGCTTGCGATATGTGTTGTTCTGTATTTAGTTTTTGCGCGACTTTTTTCGTTGCGCATGTTGTTGATCCCTGTTGGCGTCACAATGGCATTGCTGGTTTCCGGCGCACTGCTAATTGACGGGTCGATATCCGATTTTCTCTTTAGGCATGTGCATGCATATCAGGATATAATATCTTTTCGTAACAGGTACCACCTGCAAGAAACAATACGTATCGATTCATTTCAACTTACACAACAAGAGCAGTATATTGTTATAACTGTGATTATATTTGCATTTACAGCAGCGTACTTCTTACCTTCAGCATGGTTCATTGCACGAGTATATGCACTGCTGGTGTCTCTCTTTTTTCTTCTGGTCATAATTTTACTTGTTATTGACGCGTTACCACCGCTCTCTGATATTGGTAAATTTAAGGCGATGATGATCTGGGGGTGTGTTATTGCAATGATGGTCTTTTGGTTATTTCATCTGAAAACCATATCTGTCTCTGCGATTCCTCTACCTCAAAGACTTATCGCTCTTTTGTTTTTTTTCATGCCTTACATATTCGCATTTGGAACTGGTAACAATTATTGGTGGGCTGGAAGTTGGGCTGCGATATTTTGGCTGCTTGGCGGCGTTGTTCTGCTCGGCCCTATAGCGGCGCATATTACGTCCGGTTGGACTTTTGCGATTCCCTTTTCTCTAGCTACACAACTCATTTCGGCAATTGTTTTACAATCTGCGATGGAACAGCCCTATCTTCAGCCGCCGCTGTTCTTAAATAATCGAACTGTTGAAAGAAGTACTGCATATTCCGGTATAGTGGTGAATACCGGATATGCAAAGTATATTGATGATGCTGTCAGTGCTGCTGCAACTGCCGGCTTCACCCCCGGAACACCTGTGATGGATATGACCGGTTTTTCACCAGGTATCATTTACGCGTTACAGGCACAAAGCATTGGTAGCGCCTGGTTCATAGGCGGGCATCCTTGGAGTCTAAAGCTTGCTGTATCTGCCTTGAGGCGAGTATCCTGTGATATATTATCCAAGGCATGGGTATTAGATGAACCTGAAGGGTCAAGACGTATTCCGAATGAAGCGTTGGCGAGTTATGGGGCAAATCTTGCAACACATTACAAGAAAGTCGCTAGCTGGTATACAGCTATTGGCGCGGGTGGTAAGAATGTAAGGAGACGACAATTGTTGTACATGCCTGTACGACAGAATGATGTGCTGAACAAATGCAACACAATTCATAAAGCCCGACCTTTTAAAGTAGCAAACTGAGGTTTCTTCGTGCTATCCTGGTTTGGGTGGTCATGTCGCACCTCATTTTGGCGTCCGGCTCAAAATGGTATCCTCGAAATATCTAATATATTCATGCGGTTACATTTTTTGTCTTCCTTGAAAAGGTCTCACAGTGATACTATATTGAAAACGAATGTTAGATTTATCTGCTGTCATAGAAACGCACTATCGTATGAACAACTCTCTCTACATCCTTATCTTTCATTTCATAATATAAAGGCAAGCGTATCAGACGACCACACAGATCGTCTGTGTGAAAAAGCTTTCCGGACGCACGCCCGTATCTTTTGCCGGCTGGAGATGAATGTAACGGGATATAGTGAAACACAGCGGTAATATCTCTTCTCTTTAAATATTCCAGTAAATCACGTCGCTCTACCGCGCTATTGGTGATAATGTAGAAAATATGACCATTGCAACGATCATCATTTTTACTCAAAGGGAGCCTGATGCCTGTTCGCCCAACGAACGGTTCAAGCAGGCCATAATATAGCCGGAAAAGATTGCGCCGTTTCTTTACGATATCATCTGCTGAATTCAGTTGAGCAATCAGGAAAGCCGCAACCATGTCGCCGGGCATATAGGATGAGCCAATATCCACCCACGTGTATTTATCAATCTCTCCCCTGAAAAATTCATCTCTATTTGTTCCTTTTTCCCGAATGATATTGGCCCTTTCAAAGAATTCTTCCCTGTTTATCAGTAAAGCGCCCCCTTCGCCGCTTATTACATTTTTGGTTTCATGAAAACTAAGCGCCCCAAAATCCCCTATTGAACCAAGCGCCTTGCCCCGATAAGTAGAGAGTAGTGCTTGTGCAGCATCTTCGATAACAAACAGATTGTAATGCTTCGCAATCGCATCAATTTTATCCATTGAACAGGGAATCCCTGCATAATGCACCGGCACGACAGCCTTTGTACGCTTAGTGATGGCTTGTTCAATCTTATCCTCATCCATATTCAGCGTGTCCGGCCGAATGTCAATGAATACCGGGGTTCCACCTCTCAGAACAAACGCATTTGCAGTTGAAACAAAAGTAAATGAAGGCATAACAACTTCATCACCCGGCTGTACATTACATAAAATGGCAGCCATCTCCAAAGCGGCGGTACAGGAGTGAGTCAGCAAGGCTTTCCGACAACCAAGTCTTTCCTCAATCCATTTCTGGCACTGCCGGGTAAACACCCCGTCACCGGAAAGGTGACTGTATTCCCTTACTGCGCGGGAAATATTCTGCAATTCGTCTCCAACAATGAATGGTTTGTTAAAAGGGATCACGTTCGCGTGCACTCCATAATGAGACTGTGTGGGCGCATGTGAAAAGAGAAATTGCGCGCAACAAGACAGGTCAACTCGCTGGAGGAGATGAGAAGCCTCGCATTGGGTGTTTTGAGGCGGCTACAACAACTCCCAGTTTTAGTGAAATCGTTCTTTGAACAGAGCCCGAGTGCCGTTATGCAAGAATGTAATCTTGCTTTCGAGACTGTTAGTAAGTCGCCATAACACCCTGCGCTGCATTTTACAGTTTGTTTTAATCATTTGGCTTCACATCGGCGCACACTGAGAGCTACTCTTCCATAATCTTGGTAAGAAAGCTCTTTCATGGCGGCGTTAAAATGTTCCTTACAATACCGAGACAACAGATTAAAATGTCTCTTTGAGCCTACAATCTTAATGCCGTTTTCAGACATCAGGCGATTAACAAACCCCCTACCAGCCATTTGTTCTGCATACGCGATAGAAAACGGAGCGAGTGTAGACGCGCCCAGACCATATAACTTAAAAGCCTTTGCTTTTTCCGAAGGTCCAAGCACAGCATATGTGGCTTCATAGGGAAATCCCGAACCCCAAGCCACAACTGTTTCGGCTGGAAAATTCTGTAACTCCGCACGTATCTGTTTCGCGCTCATTTGAGCTGTTGCTGATTGAGAAAAGACTGATGCTGCATTAATAAGAGCGCAAAGGGCAATTAAGAACTCCGGCAGTCTCTTGCGTAGAATACCCTGCGCCTTGTGCTCTGTTCCCTGTAACAACAAAGGAGCCAGTGAGAGTAATGACACAACTGCCACATAAACACGCAACTTACCCGGACGGCCAATCAAGCCCAGTACGAAAAAACCTGCTATAGATAACCCCCAAACCATGAGCAACCACCGACTTGGCTTCATCAGCAGCAAAAGCAAAGCCACCAATAAAAGGGGAAGCAACATTGGATCAGTGAGTGTTTTAACGCCTTTCCAACCATTAGCCAGCGAATGACCTTGTAAAGGGAGCGAACCCAGTTCAGCAAACATCGCGCTCAGAGCGTCCGGATTGGTTATTTTGGGATCAACAAAAAACCAGCCCCTAATCAAGTTAATATCATTAGAAGTATAGCTATGCCGTGCTAAAATGTCAGGACGCTGCTTGAGCAATTTGTCTCCACCATAATCAGTAATAATTGCCCGAACCGGTTGAAATGCATTATACGCTAACCAATCGTCTCCTTGGTAAGCGCGATAATCAATGACAGCCGAAATGCCAATGGCAACAACAAAACCCGCAACAGCGACTTTCGAGAATTGATCCCGTGCCAGTGCCTGCCACGGTATCAAAGGTAACGACACGAGTAACACATGCAAGAATTCAAGGGACCGAACAAGGTATCCACTAAACGCAAGTAGAAAACCCGCTAAAAGATATTGCCTATTGCTGCTCTGGCCGAACAAGTGCCAACACACAATGGCCGACACCGTGAGCAGGCCTGCATTGACGGTGAATTGAGGGAATAAAACTGGTCGCGTAAGCAGCAGCACCAACACTGCCATCGAGACAATCCATCCATACCCAAGTATTCGTAGCGCATAAAGAAAGACAAAGCCCACAATCGCAAGTACGCTGAGTGTGGCAATCGAATAGCCTACTACCTCAGATATCTGCGGGATGGGTCGAACCATATATCCCCAAAGAACATGGGAAAATACTAACTTCGGAGAGCCAACTGCTGCGATGCCATAGCCATGGGCAACCATTGACATCCCTACATCATCATTCGTCCACCACTGCGGATCAAAGAGAACGCACAGGGCAATAACAAATGCTACTGAGACAACCAAGGCCCATATTAACTGCACTCTTTTGTAAGTTGCTCCAATTTGAGACCTTTTCATAACACCCCTTTTGGCCCCACTTCGGGCTGAAAGAACATGCTTCCGTGGACATCAACCATGGTTTTATCCTGGCTGACCCCCGCGTCGACAAACGATACCACTTTTCTGCCGTGGTACACCGCTTACAGCCGACATACGAAACAGCCGCTTAAAAAAGTCTATGCCGACAAGGGCTATGCGGGCGCGCCCAATCGGAGGTTTTTGGCAGAAAATAAAATTGCCGATGGTATCATGCGCAAAAATAGTACCACGGCCAGACTGACCAAGGCTGAGATACAACGAAACAAAAAGATTGCCAGGGTTCGTTATATCGTGGAGCAATATTTTGGTATCAGTCATCTGCATGATGATGCCCAACACGCCCGGTTTACGACCATCGAGAAAAACAGGATGGATATCTGGTGTCGCCAGGCGGCATTCAACATATCCAGGGGGCTAACGCTCATGAAGGTTGCAACCGTATAAGCGGCGGTGAGGTGCGCCCGAAGAGGAAAATTCGGGCAAAACACCTCAACTGAACCTGATTGTCCAACCGTTTTTTAGCTAAACATTGGCACACCCGGGTTGTTTTTTGCATTATTTGTAAAATTTGGCTGCACAATTTTTGAAAATTTGACAAGCGCTCTAAAATGATCGGAATTGGTGATTTTTCAAAGCTCTCATAAAAGCAACCCCGCTTGTCGGCATAGGGATGCCGACCTACGAAAACCCCCGCCTGTCGGCATGGGGATGCCGACCTACAAGTAGGGCGGCAATCCTTTGCCGCCGGACAAGGCTGGTAGGGCGGCAATCCTTTGCCGCCGAGAGCTTTATTCCAAATCCATCGCCTCGATCCATTCCGGGCATATCTTACCCCAATTTTCTTTATAAACACCCCGTTTCACCCATTCCCGAAATGTGGACCACCGAAAATCCCGGGGCCGCGAAACGTATCCATGTTTGACCGGATTGAAATGCACATAGTCCAAATGACGCCCAAAATCTGCGTCGTCACAAATAATATGATCATAGAAGCGCTTTTGCCAAAACGTTCCTGATTTTCCTAAATCTTTTAACCGCCAGGTTATGTTACGTTTCACCGCCCCAACAAGCTCAGAAAAATTGGTGTTATTCATCGGAAGCAGCATCCAATGCAGATGATCAGGTAAAATAACATGGGCGATATGTGTAAACGGATATTTTGTTTTGGCCCAACGCATTGATTGTAACAGTATTTTGACATGTTGGTCATTGTCCAGCCAATTGACCCGATCAAAGGTGGCAATGGTTAGAAACACCGAATGACCAGGAATGTAGTAGCGACGGTAATTAGGCATGGTTTTACATGTCGGCATAGGGATGCCGACCTACAAGTAGGGCGGCAACCCTTTGCCGCCGATGAGGTCTGAAAGGGCAGCCCTCAATCCGTCAGGTTTGGGCTGACGAAGACATAAACGCTTACCATCAAAAGGGCTACAGATGCATCCCAACGGCCAGGCTCACCGGCGGCTATGGAGCGTAGCGGAATTCCCGCCCGTGTGCATACCATTGTTGGCATTACTCCCAGGGCGCCAATGCCTGGTGTAACAAATCAGAAACCTCCGCATGGACGATTTCATTTGGATGAGCGTCCATAGCATTCACTACCAGTTCATTTGGATCTCTTTTTTCATACCGCCTCGACAGGTCGAGCAATATGACCCCTTTTTCAGCCAAATGACCGGATACTTTGGATGTAATATCCTTGCTTTCACTCACATTTCGCAGATAGGGCCAAATAACAAATGCAATCCTGGCATTATTACTCTTTGCGTAATTAACAAGAGCATCCAGTTCCTCTATATGTGCGCTCCAGGCCTCATCGTTGTTATAGGATCGCGTAAGATAGTTCCAGTATTCGTCCGTGACCAAATGACCTCTATATACTCTCCAATATACCCAATTCAATAAATAGAAACGGTCTATAAAAAGACTAATCAGCTTATTTGGATGTTTTCTCGATTTCATCAAGTGCGGTATCCTGATGCCAACGCTTGAGGCAGCACTTTCGATATCATTTATAAAATATAAAAAATAACGATACGGATAGATTGACAGAAAGAGTTCTCGTTCGGTTCTTTTTGGTCCACTTATTGCGAAATGTGTAAGCAACAATAATCAGAAGTGCAGTTATTGTAACCAGGTATCCTGTCAGAAGCAAGTGGTAGTGTTCTAGAAATAATGATTTCATTGCGTGTGTCATTTGTCCAGCAAACCTCGCAAATATTGTCGATCAACTTTCCCATTGGGACTTTTGGGCAATGACTCCATTAAGATCAATTTGCTGGGCATCATGTAATCGGGCAGCAATTTGGACAGGCCGGTCAACAAGAATTTCTCCTCCACAGTACTCGAACCGGCCACGAAACCGATCAATTTGCCGAAATTTTCATTCGTGCGGTGATATACCACAGCCGCCTGGTCAACCGCCGAAAGCGTTACCAAAGCATGTTCTATCTCTTCCAACTCGATGCGATAGCCCATATGTTTGATCTGGTTGTCCTTGCGACCGACGAAATATAATTTTCCGTCCGACTCACGCACCAGGTCACCGGTACGGTACATGCGCTTCATGAATCGATTTGGTTCGGTCAGAGTATGAAAAGATGTTCTAGTACGCTCCAGGTCATTGAAATATCCTGCAGCCACATTTGGTCCTATCAGGCAAAGCTCCCCGCAGGAACTATCATTTCCATCCTCATCAAGGATTCGGTAGTCGAAATTCGGGTTCAGCCGCCCCAAGGTGGGCAACCCTGTAAGATCGGAAAAATTCTCGTCGACCAGTGTATGGGCGCTACAGATACAGGTGCATTCCGTCGGCCCATAGACATTCACGAGTTCAGCGCGATCACGGAACCAATCATACAGCTTCTTAAGCTCCACCTTGGGATAGCCTTCACCTCCAAAAACTATCGACCGTAAGTCTGGCAGGCTGGCGGCGGATATCGCCTTCATGGTCATGAGATACATCAGTAACGATGGCACAGAGAACCAGATGGTGCATTTCATTTTCTCGATATACGGCACCAGCTCATAAGGGCTGTTTAAAAGCTCTCTGGATATTGGTGTCAGACATGCCCCTGAAAACATGCCGACATAAAAATCGAAAACGGAATTATCGAAATACATCGGACTCAGGTTGGCAAAATTGTCCCGGCTCGTAATGCCAAAAAATTCCTGTCCCCAGGCGATAAAATGCAAGACATTTTGATGCGTGACGGCCACGCCCTTGGGAATACCTGTCGAACCGGAGGTGAACATGATGTAGGCAATCGTCGAACCATCCACCTGTCTCATAAGGCGCATCTGTTCCACCCGCTCGCTGTCAGTAATGGCTGGCAACCCATCTTCCGCTAACAGATGCAGGGTGCACCGGCTGGCGTTGGCCAGCTCCAGCATTGAGCTTTCGTGAAGGGGATCGTCATAAAAAAGATGGGAAGCACCACTGCCTTTAAGAATTCCGGAAGTGCGTTCGATCGGGGATTCGACATCTATGATTACATATGCAATACCGAGCCGCAGGGCGGCATGCATCAGCGCGTAAGATAATGGTTGTTTCGTGTGGCCGACGGCAATTACATCACCGCGCCTTATACCCTGTGCCACAAGCAAACCCGAAATAGTCTCAATCCAGCGTGACAGATGATCATATCGATAGTGCCTTTCACCATACCACAACGCGGTCTGAGAAGCATTGCTTTCCAACACCTCAACGAAGCAGTGACCAAGATTGTAATTATGGTTTCCCGGTACATTCATTTTTCAAGTAACTCTACTTATCAATGGTATAGAATAGATAGGGTCCGTCAACCACGAAATATCCAACAACCCTGCGAAGACTCATAGAACCGACATTGTTTGTAAAACAGTCCCACACTGGCTGCAAAGATTGACTGAAGCAATGATTCGAAAATTGAGTTATAGCGAGCCGACCGACTCCCTTTCTTCTGAATTCAGGTGAGACAAAAAAGTCCATTTCGACCTGGTGGTCGGCTTCTGCCGCAGCATAACAGATGCCCGCCAACTGCCCCCGATAATAGACAACAATACCGTTTGCCCGCTCAATGAAATCATCAGGGCTGCGCCAGAATCGTTTTACCACACCGAAGATCTCCTCAATTTCTACGATGTTTTGGTTGTTTACCTTGTCGAGTCGTAACGCTTCCGCCGTTTCGGTTTCAACCAGTGTTTCAGGAGTAGCGAAGAAGCGTTGCCTGAATGAGCGCATCTTGTCAAATCTCTGCGCATCCAGAAATTCCGGAAGATAGGTTCCGTAGAGCCGTACTTTGGTGACAGCAAATTGCCTGTCGACCAGCAAGTAGCGCTCAAGTTCAGTTTCAAATCCGGCATCAGTTTCACCAAACACCTGTGCAAAACCGAATGCATGTTCCACGTATGCCTGCCTTGGCTTATCCGGGTTATCAACATAGACAACGCCATCCTGCCGCTTCAGCAGTACTGCGCCGACAAGGGGGAAGAAATGCCTGGTGGTTTTGTACCAGTCAAATAATGCGGGGTAAAGTAACGTATCCAGCCTGAACATTAGATTGTCAATCCGCCATCAACACCAAGAACAACGCCATTGATAAAATCGTTCTCGATCACCGCCGAAACCGCCTTCGCTACATCTGCGGCCTTTCCCAAACATCGCAACGGAGTATTCTCCTTGATGTGTTTGAGAACAGGCTCCTTGAGGGCCTGATGTGTCGATTCCGTCCCAATAAAACCGGGCGCGACCGCGTTGCAGCGAATACCCAGCCTGCCAAGCTCTTTCGACCAGGTAACGGTCATCGCGTTGACACCGGCCTTAGCAGCGGAATAGGCAGTTTGTCCTTCGTTTCCACAAGCGCTTATAGAGCTGATGTTGACAATAACACCCTTGGTACGGCTCAACACCATTTTCTCCACCACGGCGGAGGTCATAATGAACACTGAATCCATGTTTACAGTTACGGAATCACGGAATCGTTGATAGTCGTGCATCATGCTTGCCGGGCTCATGATGTTGACGAATGGTTCGCTAAATATGACCCCCGCATTGTTGACCAGAATACCTATGTTACCGTACTGCTCGACAATATTCGTTACGACCTTTTTTGCTTCGTCCGGCCGCGTCACATCCAGCAGAAATCGGCCCATTCCCTCGGAGAGACTTGACATGGCCTCGGCATCCCGGTCTGCAACGACTACTGTAGCGTCTAATGCAGACAAATGACTGGCAATGGCAAGCCCCAGGCCACTGACACCGCCGGTGACCAGCGCCACCGCGCCCTCAATTTTCAAGGCTTACTCCTTTTTCCCCTTCAGTATTTCGGCGATACTTGCCACCGAGGTCATCTGTAGGATGTCCGGTATCTCAAGGGCAATGTCATACTCCCGCTCCAGTGAGAGAACCAAATCCATCTGTTTTAGGGAGTCCCAGTTATCAACCTCGTCTTTGCTAAGATCAGGGCGAATCCCGGATTCTCTCAAGCCAAAAACATCCGCCAGGATCTTGACCAGTTTTTTATCCACATTACACTCCAAAATACTTCACATATTCCTCAGACGAATACCGGAGTAATTCGGCAGAACGGGCTAGATGCACAGTATGCGGCTTGGTGTCTTTTGTGATTAATGCACCCGCACCGATGATATTGTATTCACCGACTGTTATTTTGTTGACTACTGCTGCATTCACACCCACGAAACTGTTTCGCGCCACCTTGGCCTCTCCGGATAGAACGGTTCCGGCAGCAATCCAGCAATTTTCGGCCACGCTGCTATGATGCGCCAGTGTTGCATTGCACCAGATCAAAGTATTAGATCCAACCCGCGCATGCGGTTCGATCACTGCGCCGGGAAGTACGACACATCCTTCGCCCAACGGGTGCTCGGTGTATACTCGTGCATCCGGATGAATATAGGTTTCGATGACATACCTCATTCCCTTGAGCCTCGCGAACAGTGACTCTCTGGCCCGGTTTAGATTGTTGTAACCAACCGCCATCACGACGCTGCAACTGTCCGGCGGAAAGCGTTCGGCCAATTGGGACAGGCCAACAGCAGGAATACCATCCACACACCCTTGATCGAGGAATTCGTCGTCCACTGTAATGCCTATTATCTTATAGCGGCTGTCTTGGCAAAGGTATGCGTACAGAATATCGGCTGTGATCGCATTGCCCGCCACTATGACATTCTTCATTTCCGCATCTCCATGGTAGCGAAACCAAATCCAGTTTTGCCATAGCCGTTGCCGTTATATAACATGTACATAACCCCCTGATGTTCGAACACATAAGGATAGCATATCATTTCGCTATCCCATCCTTCGGGCGAAATATCAATGCCGGAGATGCCATCGTTGCGCTGCCATACCCTGCCGTCTTGGGACGATGCGAAACCGATACGATATGTTGCGATGTCCTTTGACGCCCGGTGCGCAAACCACATGAAATAGGTGCCGTTGATGTGAATGACGCAAGGCCGCCCGAATGCATACTCATATTCATTGGCAAAAGGAATGCACATACCCGGATGGCAGCGCCATTTGATGCCATCCGACGACTCTGCATAATGGATCCCATAATGGTGATGCCAGCCTTGTTCCGTTTTTTCCCATTTAATCCCGGAGTTGTACCAGGTCTGCCAAAGATCACCTGAAACGTAGAAGGCTGTTGCCGCCGCAAACAGCGGATTGTCCTTGTCACGCCCCAGAACCGGGCCAAGAAACTCACGGGTTAACGTAAGCTCATGCGGGTCTACAATAGCCCTGCCTGTATCGCATATCCAGAGGTTGTCTGGCAGATTCTGCCAGCCGACGTAATACAGATACATCCGCCCTGTATGCTCTACCAGGCTCACACTTATCGCACCATCGCAATCGAAGCGCCCGGGTTCACCATGTCGTAAGGCAAGCTTGGGCTTTCCCTGCAAGGTTATGCTGCCGTTCGCCACTGTTGCATAGGATAGAAATATTTGTGATCGTTGCTGGGAATTGCGGCGCGTAAAGGCGACAACAAATATATCGTCTTTGAAATGAATAACACATGGGTGGGTGCCATGGCTGAATGCCCCACCGGGTTCAAATAGCTTTCCCTTCTTCTGCCAGGGGAACGGTATGTTGCTTTCCAGATAGCTTTTCATCGAAAGCACATGACGCAATTATTTATTCATCTGAGGAAATGCCGGAGCGTAGCAGGGATTCGATAAATTCCACTCTGCTCAACCCTAAGCGCTCTGCTTCAGCATAAATCCTGTCCTTCAAGACAGGATCAACGCCCTCAAGCCGCCCAAAATAACGGGTACGGATACTACCCCCCCGTTTCCCAACATGGGGTATATCAATGTTTATCTCAAGCGGCTTATTGGTGGATACGATAAACTCAATAACATAATAACTGTTGCCCAATTCCCAGCTAAACTGAACCGCCCTGGCGGTTTCCGGCAGAAATGAGAGCGGTATATCGCAATTGTATAGCGGATTATTCTTGATGAGCATCCTGCCATATTCGCTATTCTTGAGCCACGGCGCCACCCCTTCATCGCCTATTACCACCTTGCCCCCGGTTTTCACAACCCGGCTCATTTCATCAATCCCAGTGCGGATATCAGGAAATAGGTTAATGCCACCGAAATGATAGGCCGCATCGAAATAATCATCGTCGAACGGCAGGTTTGTTGCATCACTTACCGAGAAATAAACCTTGATCCCTAAATCGAGCACGGCATTCTTATACCGCGCAACACCAGCTAACAACATTTGCTTTGCCACATCCTGAGCAAAAATCTCGCCCTCTCCATTCAGTTCTTTCGCCAAGTAAACCAAATCATTACCAGCGCCAGCGCCTGTTACCAGAAGCCTACTGCCTTTAGTCAATTGTAGCCGGGATGTCAGGCTCGCCCTAAATGATTGTTCGTCGGTTCCGAACGTATTGAAAACCCATTGCAGAGAGTTGTCATGCACTTCTGCGGCATTCTGTATGGTGTACTCGTTAATTTCCTCAGGGGCATGGAAGAAAACCGGGGCATCGGTACCCTCCGCATATGGGAAAAAATGACCGTTAGGGCATGACAGCCCCTTGTCAGTATGTTTTAGCCTGGCTCTGATGCATTGTGGCTCCGTGCAGCAATAAGCTTGCTTATCGCTCATAATATAGCCCCTTTTTTCTGACAAACAACCCAAAAGATACGCTCGGAAATGCCATAATAATCGTTATCCGCGTGACCAAACGAGAAATTCTTGAAATATGGCGAGAAATATTTCCTGATTTCATCAACCGTTGTGATCCCATGCAAACGATAACCATTACGATTCCCATAAGGATCACAATTGATCACCGATGACCCGTCTTTCAGATCTTCAGCTCCGTCAAAAATAAATGAAGTCTTGTCCGCTACGGAAGCGATGAGATATCCGCCTTTATTCATGACACGGGCATATTCGGCAAGATTGTCTTCGAATGTCTCTCCCTCATCACAATAGTAGCAAGAATGGCACGCAAGAATATAGTCGAAATAATCCGCTTCAAACGGGATGCTGCTATTTCTCCCAACCCTAAGGTCAGCGGTATGGCCGAGTTTGGCGAGTCTGTCGCTGGTTTGATCAACAATCCCCCTGGTTATTTCGATACCGCTGACATCCAATCCAAGGTCACACAGAAAAGTTGTATTCCGGCCATCACCGAAGCCAACGTCCAGCACCTTGTCACCTGTCTTTGGTTTGTCAAACGACAGGGCCGGGTAGCTTGCAAGGAATGTGCGAACAACAAATTCTGTGGGGTAAACCTTAACACCTCTCCTCCTTGCATAATATCTCTCATAATTGGCGCCAATGTCATTTAACTGATTTACCATACACTTTCCTCACAATAAAATTGGGTCTTCCCTTTGTCTCTATGAATATCTTTGACAGATAAATCCCGATGATTCCCATAAATGAAATCACCAGGCCAAACAATCCCCAGATCGACACCATAACGGAAGTCCAACCATCAACGGGACGCAACAGGAATATCCTGTTAAAGATCAGTGTGGCAGTATATAGCATTGCCAAGCTGAAGATCGCCGCTCCCACGTAGAATATCACCCTAAGGGGTACTTCGCTGAACGAGGTGACCGCATTTATCGTATGCCTGATTTTTTTCGACAGGCTATAAGACGTTTCGCTGAACATGTGCTTGCGCACGGGTAGTTCGATTTGCTTAAAACCTGTAATTACCCAGAGGCAGGAGATGACCATTTCATGCTCACGATGCTGCAGCAATGCGTTCACGTATCGCCGTGTCATCAGTCGCGCAGTCACTATATTGCGCGGATGGTCGATATTTGCCAGCCGGTTAAAGATCAAATAGTAGATTTCACCACTCCAGCGTTCATACCAACCACCTTTTCGTGTCTTCTGATATCCATACACAACATCTGCATTCTCTTGCGCCATGGACTGTGAAAAACTGACAAGCCACTCCGGCTCTTCTTCCAAGTCGCTGTCGATGAGAAATACACGCTCCCCTGTTGCATACCCAAGTCCCGCCATCATGGCCCTGTGATGTCCAAAGTTACGCGACAGGTCTACGACAACGATATGTGAATCCTGTTCTGTAAGTCTGACGGCCAAGTCAAGACTGTTATCTGGAGATCCATCGTTTACAAGGACTATTTCATAATCTTCACCCACAAGCTCTTGAGCAGCAATCGTGGTGCGACGATAAAACTCTTCAATGTAAGGCGCGGAACAGTAAAGTGTTGCGACAACAGATAGTTTCACTTGCGAACCTCTTTCATATATCGCGGCGCCTCTTTGCCGCAATGAAACAAAAGATCCAGGATGGTAACGTTATGGTTGAAATCGCCCCAAAGTTGATGGTACTCAGGGTACCCATCGTAATCAAACCAGGTAAGGGTGATTCCCCGATCTTCAAAAATCTGTTCATCAATATAATCTTTGGCCGCGGGGCCCGAGATGTATTCTACTCCTCCGGCCTGTTCGCAAAGGCTGACCAGTCGCTCTGTCTTTCCGTCAATCAAAGTGTAATCCAATGAGGTACTGATTGTAGTGCTGATATCAAGATAATGGCAAACTGCATGAATGAAAGTCCTGTTGAGATCACTCAGGTATAAATAATCATTTTCAAGGTAAACAGGTGTAAAAACGGAAGCAATTTCTTCAAAATGAACGGCGCGGTGATAATTATGTACAATCGTTTTCCAATGCTTCTTTTTCCACCCTGAACCACTAATTTCAGTTTCAAGAATGGTTTGATTGTATCTACCTTTCACTTTTACCGGTACTGTAAGCCATTGAGTACCCATCGGGGTTTTTATCTTGTTTCGGTTACGCCAATCGCGACGAGTGTATTGCATTTCATCAAACACTATGAATTCATCCGCTTTGGCAATAATATCAAAATACCCCTTCCACGGTATATAGTTAGATTGAACAATCGCTATTTTTTTCCCCATAAATTTACTGTATTCTCAATCAACAAATGTCCGGCGCCGGATTTCGACTACCATCAGGGTGCGAATCCGGCAGGTATAATTCTCCTTGCCGAATAGATGAGAATGGGAGACCTTTGCAGGACATCTGTTTTTGTTCACGTTCAAGGAAGGCGAAAAATATAACCGGATGAATATATTGAATATGTCGAGGATACCATTTTGATCCGGATGCCGAAACTGGGTAAAAAGGGGGTTATGCAAAGGTCTCAAGATGATAGCTCCGCCTGGCAGGTTACAAGCACAATTGCCCTGCCTCGAAGGGAGCGCTGGTTTATAAAAAAACCTTGCCGGACAGCCCTGAAACAAATGTTCACCTGTTGAACACCTTTTCAATAAAATGTCAAGTGTTTTTTGGGTTTATGTTGGGAGAGCCCGCCTTGTTTTCTAATGATCGATATGCTATGCTGATTCAACAGTTTAGAAACGATGGAGAAGGAAACAGCGTCTCATGTCGGAAAAATATCCGGAATGCCCGCTTTGCAACCCGCTCAACTGTAAAGAGTACCACAATCCCAACCTGTGCGCCCTTGTCCGGGAAGACCGGATTTGCCGCAAAAAGAAAAAAGGCAAAACCGGTTCCCGCGCGTAAAAAAAGGCCGCAACGTAACGCCCCTGCCCCCTGTTTTTTCACAGTACCACTCTTTTGGAAACAGAACTTCCTCAACGCCTGTTCGGTGGGACTATTTTCAATCTATGCCGTAATGATGCAATCTTATTAACCTCCATGGCCGTAAACAGCCACAACGAACGATGAAAGTCTTTCTTTTTGGTTCCTTGACGTTTTGTGTGGATTTGACATAAAGCGCCAACTGTTTCACTCATACCGCAGCATAGGTCGGCATCCCTATGCTGACAATACGGCATGGATTCCCAAGTCTTTTACCACCCTCATCGGCGGCAAAGGATTGCCGCCCTACCGGCCTTGTCCGGCGGCAAAGGGTTACCGCCCTATTTTTATGTAGGTCGGCATCCCCATGCCGACAAGCGGGGATTGCAACCTGCAAGCGATGGCGCTTTGTCTGGCGGCAAACGGTTACCGCCCTATTTTTATGTAGGTCGGCATCCCCATGCCGACAGGTGGGGGTTTGCAACCTGCAAGCGATGACGCTTTGTCCGGCGGCAAAGGGTTGCCGCCCTACCAGCCTTGTCTGGCGGCAAACGGTTACCGCCCTATTTTTATGTAGGTCGGCATCCCCATGCCGACAAGCGGGGATTGCAACCTGCAAGCGATGACGCTTTGTCTGGCGGCAAAGGGTTGCCGCCCTACCAACCTTGTTTGGCGGCAAACGGTTACCGCCCTATTTTTATGTAGGTCGGCATCCCCATGCCGACAAGCGGGGATTGCAACCTGCAAGCGATGACGCTTTGTCCGGCGGCAAAGGGTTGCCGCCCTACCAGCCTTGTTTGGCGGCAAACGGTTACCGCCCTACTTTTATCAGGTCAACGAAGGCTCGAATTACCATAAGGCCTTCTTTATTATCCCATTCGGGGAACGGGAGAAAACCCCTCGCCTTTCGGCGAAGGCTGTAGCAGGCCCATCGGGCCAAAATCAGGCGTTGCCGGCAACGCCGCTAAATAGCGCCGGATCAATGCCGTTTTTGGAGAGGATTTTGCGCCAACGGGCTGCCAAGGGCTCTTCGAAGAGAATATCGGTATGGACCGGACTGACCAGCCAGCTATTTTCCCGCATTTCAAAATCCAGTTGTCCCGGTCCCCAACCGGCGCAGCCCAAGGCAAAGATATAGTTTTCGGGGCCACGGCCCTTTGCGATGGCTTCGAGAATCTCCTTGGTATTGCTCAGTCCCACCCCCTGAGCTACTTCAACGGTTTGGTCCCAACCGCCCGGATCATTATGCAAAATAAACAGTTCGTTCCTGTTGACCGGCCCACCGAAATGAATTGCCATCTGTCCCACCCCAGGGAGGAAATCAAAGCCCAATTCATCAAATATTGTTTGGGCCTTGAGGTCACGATGCTGACGATTAATCACAATCCCCATGGCCCCGTTGGAGGTATACTCGCATATCAACGTCACCGTCTGATGAAAGTTGGGATCCATCAGCATGGGCATGCTGACTAAAAACCGGCCTTGGTATGATTCGTCTGCAATCAACTCGGTTTTGCTTTCACGCTTTTCACATGATTCACTTGGCTATTTCACAATATATGCAGATTACACCAGCTTCGGCGCAATCGGTTTATCCGGTTCGTCAAACTGCATATTCGGAAACGGCTTTTCAAAAAAATGATCTTCATCAGGCGGGATCGCAGCCAGCTCTTTTAACGCCTCGCGCACCTCACGGGTTCCTTGGGCGCACGTCCTGGTCAGATGTTGGTGATGGCCCTTGGCCTCGTGGAGGGAAAATTGGCCCTTGCTGCTCTTTAAAAACGCCGCTGTCCGCTCTTTCACCGATCTCCAGGTATCCCGCCGGGCCTGATTGTTCAAAGGGGTTAGGTCGTCATTATCGTCCATCAGTTTACGATGCTTGTGTCGGCCCAAATGGCGCACAAAGATGTACGCCCACAAAACCCAAAAAAGCACCGCCGCACCGCCGCACACAACGGCCGTCATCACAGGATCCAACGCGCCGGCAATCCCCGTCACCGTCAGCCTTGCAAAAACCGCGCCGCCGACGGCCACGCTAAGCAGCAAGCCCGGCAGATGGCTTTTCACTCGAAAGGCGCGCATTTTTTTGCGATAACTGATCAGCCCTTCCAACATGTGCGTCAACCGTTCGCCGTGGGTCTCCACAAAAGAGGCCAGATGATCCAGGCGATAGCGCGCGGCATCCAGGATCAGTCGTTTTAAACTCTCCCGCTGATTGCCCAAAAGCGTCAAATACTGATTGGCCGTGTTAGCCTGGTGTCCCTGCCCTTCCGCGGCTCTGGGCGAATAGGTGAGATGGATATTGGGAATGTCCTTGCGGCCGGTCATCTGGGAAAGATTCCAGCAAAGGGTGCCGTACACCTGTAACAGATCGAGCAGCGAAGTGCACTCATCAATACGGTTTAAGACAAAGATAATGCGATCTTCAAAGGTATGGGCCGGAAGCGTATCGCGCAGGCTTTCGTGGGCCTCCCGGATGGTGCCCGCTTTGTGAGGGTCAAAAAGCACCAGCACCAGATCCGCCACATGGGCCAGATCACCGATCACCTGCTGGTAGTCGTAGCCCCGATCCCGTTCGGTGATGCTGTCCAGCATCCCCGGCGTATCGATGATGGCTAAATTTCTTAAAAAAGGCGCGTTGACCTTTTTCATGCGAAAGTGGGCGGCAAACCGCTCGCCATGTTTTTTCAACGAATCAAAGGGAAATTCGGGGTCGTTTAACAGGACCTTACCGTCCCTCTCTTCGGTGATCCGAATATGGGTCTCTTCTTCATCAACCGTGTCGTCGTAAGTGATCACTGTAAAGGAGTCATCGGTGGGCGCCTGGCCGGTTTTCTGCACTTCGGCGCCCAAAAGGTCATTGATCAGCGTTGATTTGCCCGACGAGTAATTGCCCAGCACCAGCACCTGGGGACGCCACTTGATATTCACTTCCAGGGGAACTTCGCTGTAGCCGTATTTCAAGGCCGTCGGGGTCAGGTGCTCTTCCACCAGATCCAGCAGTTCCTGCCTTAGGGCGTCGATATAGTTTTCACGATACATGTGGGCTCCTTGGAGGCGGTTTCAATGTCAATGGTCGCTTCAGCATGGGGAACGTTTTGTTACTCCGCGCTCAGATTGTCAGGATTGAATACCAAATATCCATTTGGTCGGTCAACCAATTGTGTCAAATGTGTTATCCGCCGATTCCTATATTCGGTAGTATTCTAATTTGGAATATTCCTGGCATTTATATGAAAAGTCTTACCAAACATGTACAAAAAGAAAGACTTTCATCGTTCGTTGTGGCTGTTTACGGCCATGGAGGGTAGTTTGTGATGTGTAACCACAATTCAAAGAGAAGGGCCACAAGCAAATACTGTCGCTTGCAGCCTGACACCGTAACCAAAACTACATTCATAATAAACACTCTGAGATAAAAAAATTACCTCTTAATTCAATCTGGGCATAAAAACCCCCGGAACTTCTTTGGCGTCGGGTTTTTTTGTATTTTACGATGAGGGCAATCACATTCGGCAATGATAGTATAATATTATCAATATGTTAATAAATCCAACAAGTTTCAGATACCGCCAAAAATACCGTCATTTAGTTTCAGTTGCCCTTGAGAAGTCAGCCAAATGAATGTGAGTACCCTACCAATTATTATGAACCCGGATATTGCATGGCGCGAATTTGAGGCCGGAAAATCTTCTGTTGACCGCCTCAAAATCCCTCCCAAACACC
>Ga0056123_1000026_pt1 | contig 31119 bp, 38 predicted proteins | sample WorMetHEROISLAND_3_FD_71122 | JGI IMG/M metagenome (GOLD analysis project Ga0056123, IMG submission 71122) | Marine gutless worms symbiont microbial communities from Max Planck institute for Marine Microbiology, Germany - Olavius sp. 3 HERON ISLAND ...
CCTCGCTGACCAGGGCATTGGCTTGGCACAACAGCGCGATCATATCGGTTGTCCACGGCTGGCTTGGGGACCTCTCAGCGAGAGCGGTTAGCTCACGTAGATGATAGGCATGGCAGAAGGCATGTCAACATGGGCAGTGCTGGTAGGGCAACAATTGGTATTGGGTCATGTAGACCGCAAAGGCCAATACGCTCGGTCCGTATGGCACCGGGGCCTCGATCCCCGCGGGAAACGTGCTGCGTTGCGCGTGCCCATAGGCACAGATTCCGCCGACAATGCGGTACTCGATATACCTTACGCTGGATCACCACCTCGACCACGTGGCGTCGCTCCGCGAGCCCTGTAACCGCGATTTCGGTACCGCAACGTCCGCAGGCGCAGGTCCCCGTCAACGGGATGATCACGCACTAGTCGGGGTGATCGACCCAGGAGCGAGTGACACCGCGTCGGCCCGGTTGTGCACCGAGCTTGCGCCCGCTGGGTTGGCGTTGCGAACGTGGTGGCGGCGTCGTGAACGGAGAGTCCGAGGATGGCGGCCGGCTGGAGTTGTGGCTATCCTTGGCCAAGCGCGCTTCCAACTCCCGGATGCGCTCGCGCAGCGGCTCAAGGAGCCGTCGTCTGCTCCGCAACCCGTTCACGCAACCGCTTCAGCTTGTCGTCAAGGTTTTCCGGAGAATAGGTTAGGGTAGTTTATTACAGCATGGAACTAGGTTACGTGTGTAGCCTACCGCTTGGAAAGAGGTCCTGAATAGTTACCCATTTGACAGAGATCGCCTAATGTCCGCGCTCGGCCAGCCCGAGGCACAAAGCCTTCTCGTACACGGACGCCAAAAACCCAGGGCCTAAGATTTTGCCGACTTCGTATGCACATCTAACAGACCGAGAGGAAGGGTCATCCTCGTCGATTTTTTTGAATAGATTTGCGTTTATTTGCGGCTGAATTGTCTCCCCGTAGCCTTCCCCCTAGGAAATTCCCGCCAGTGAGGTCAACTTGGCCGCGGAACTTCTCGAATCCACGGGGCGGCGTGGATTGCTGGTCTCAGAGCGAAGCAGCGTGATCGGGACGGTGCGCAAGCTCTACAAGGTGTCCGAAAAACCGGCCTCGACTCTTGGATTTTCGACGCCCGGTGTCGTTTCAAAAGAGAACCCACTCCCCTCAAAAGAGAACCCACTCCCCCGTTTAGGTGGCGCGCTGTCGCGTAGCAAACAAGTGGCAAGATCGAGGGGCCGCGGGGAACCGAGGCCTATCAGACATTGGTGTGAAGACCAAGCATCTCGACCTTACACTCAGTGAGGCTGCTTGACGAGGACGAATAAAACCAATTTTAGAACAGTATGTTATTGGATATTTGATGAGAGCCGTACCCAATTGAAATTATGTAGATATCAGGTTCCAGGACGATGCCTCCCTTGTCCTGTTCGGGTGAAGAAGTGAGATGAGCTCGCACCGGACACCGGCGACCACCCCAAATCTGAGCCCCGATGGGGCAAGTGAGCGGCGGGTTGGACAGATCCTGGCTGCGACACGCCTGGTCGGCCCGCTGGCGGTGCTAGTGACTGGGATCCTGGTGGCTGGCTTTCTGCTGCTGTTGCCGGGTTCCTCTCCGGACTCCCAATGGCCCCGACAACTGGCGTTGGGGTCACTCTTGGTGTCCCCTGGTGGCGCTGTTCGGCTGGAGGTCTCCGTGGCCCGTATCTGTCAGGGTGAGCCTGGCTCCAGCGAGGCCCTGCGGAATCTCGGTGTGCTCGGCGAGGTTGCGGGGAATATCGCCGACCTGAACGCCGAGCTTACCGATCTTTACGAGGATATGGATAACCGAGTGGCACGCCAGATCATGCGTTTGGCCCAGAAGACGGCCTCGCTCAAGATCCTTTACGATGTGGCGGCGGGGATCAATCAGGCGGAGAGCATCGACGAGCTGGTGCTGCGCTATCTGCGGGTGATCAAAGAGATGGTCAACGGCCACGCGGCCACTGTCCGCTTGGCGATGGCGGACGGCTCGTGGCATCTGCTCGGCTCTAGACTACGAGATGCTGCCGATGGACCTGTGCCTGTGCGGGACGGTGCTCTCGCCGGGGGATATCCTGTGTTGCAACGCGGCACGCTGATGCTCGGGTGGCGGTGGTGAGGGTGCCGGTCGAGCATCACGGCGAGCTGCTCGGTGAATATCGGGTATTCGTCGATCGCCCCGGGGTCGGCGATCGCGAGATATCATGGAGCTGTTGTTCAGTGTCGGTCGCCATCTGGGTATCGCGGTGGCCAAGCTGCGTTCGGACTCCGAGGCGCGCCGCTTGTCGCTCCTGGATGAACGGAACGCCCTGGCCTACGAACTGCATGATTCCTTGGCCCAGACCTTGGCGAGCCTGCGGTTCCAGGTCTGGATGCTGGACGATTCCCTGCGGCCTGATGCCACCTCGCAGATACCGTCGACGAGGCCAACACCGAGCTACGCGAGCTACTGTGCAGGAGGCCCTCACCAACGTCCGTAAACATGCCCGGGCCCACACGGTACGGGTCTTGTCACCCGGAGTGACCGGGGGGCTTATCTATTGTTGGTGGAGGGCGATGGTATCGGTTTCCGGGTGTCCCGGAGAGCATATCGGATGCGCGCTCATGGCAGAGCGGGCGGCACGCATCGGTGCCGATTGGAGCATCGAGAGTGAGCCGGAGCAGGGCACACGGGTGGAGCTGGTATTCCCGATCGAGCGTAAGGCCCCGGCTCCGACGTAGGAGTGATGGCCTGATGCGCGTCCTATTGATCGACGACCACGCCCTTGTTCCGCATTGGCTTGCGTGAGCTGTTGGAGTGTCGTGCTGCTCGACATGCGCATGCCCAAGGCTAGCGGTCTGGATGTGCTGAGCCGATTGCGGGCCGCCGGGCAGACTATGCCGTTAGTGATGTTGACCACCAGTGACGATGAGCGGGATTTCATCGCTTCCCTCTCGGAGTTCACCCCGCGGGAGCGCCAGATCCTCCGCCACCTTGCGGAGGGTCGAAGCAACAAGGCCATCGGGCGTGAGCTGGGCATCTCCGACGGTACGGTGAAGCTCCATGTCAAGGCCATACTGCGTAAGCCTGGTGTCCACTCGTGGATGGAGACGGCGGTCATCGCCGTCGAAGAGAACCTGCGCGCTTGCCATTACTGAGCGGCTGTTCGGTCGAGGGGTACCTTACGGGGGGGGGCTTGAAAAATTCCATCCTGGAATTTTCCCCACGCGCAGCCGAGATGCGATTTCGACTCGGCTCCGTTTTTCAAGCGCGGACATCCTTGAACAAGGATGGGGCATTCCTGTTCTTGCGGGCACCTTGAATTTTCAAGCAGCCCTTATGTAAGCCGACAAAGGAGGCGGTTTTTCGATAACATGTCGGCCCGAGCGCGGGGAGCGGAAGCTCGGACCGGCGCTTCCCGGCAGGCTGGTCTGCCGCAAGCCGGTGCAAGCGGCAGGCCATAGGCTATTCGGAATAACGTATGTCCCTTATCGTGCAGAAATACGGCGGTACCTCCGTCGGCAGTGTCGAACGGATCAACGCCGTGGCGGCCAGGATCAAGACCTGGCGCGATCGGGGTGACCGTGTGGTGGTGGTGGTTTCGGCCATGTCGGGTGAGACCGATCGTCTTATCAAGTTGGCCGAACAGATCCAAAGACGGCCTAATCCTCGGGAAATGGATGTGTTGTTGTCCACCGGTGAGCAGGTGACGATCGCACTGCTCAGCATGGCGCTGGCGAACCTCGGTTGTCCCGCCAAATCCTATACCGGAGGCCAGGTGTGTATACGCACGGACAGTGTGTATAACAAGGCCCGCATCCGGGAAATCGACGGCGTTCGGGTCGAGGCCGATCTGGATGCCGGGAACGTCATCGTAGTGGCTGGATTTCAGGGCGTGGACGACCAGGGTAATATCACCACCCTGGGACGTGGCGGTTCGGATACCTCCGCCGTGGCCATGGCGGCCGCTCTGGATGCCGACGAGTGTCAGATTTACACTGATGTGGACGGTGTCTATACGACCGATCCGCGCATTGAGCCGCAGGCCCGCAAGCTCGACAGGATCACCTTCGACGAAATGCTGGAGATGGCGAGCTTGGGCTCGAAAGTGTTGCAGATCCGGTCGGTGGAGTTTGCGGGTAAATACAAGGTTCCCTTGCGGGTGCTCTCCAGCTTCGAGCCTGGAGAGGGCACGCTGATCAGCTTCGAGGAGAAGGCCGTGGAAGACGCTGTTGTTTCCGGTATCCCATGCAGTCGTCACGAGGCCAAGATCACTGTCCTGGGAGTTCCGGACCAACCGGGCATAGCCCATAAGATCCTCGGTCCCATCTCGGAGGCCAATATCGAAGTGGACATGATCGTCCAGAACATCACTGCCGACGAGGCTACAACGGACTTCACCTTCACCGTCAACCGCAATGACTACGAGCGGGCGCTGGAGCTGTTGGATACCACGGTCCAACCCTTGGCGGCGGGAAAGGTGGTGAGCAATAATCGAATCGCCAAGATCTCTTTGGTCGGCGTCGGTATGCGTTCCCATGCCGGGGTCGCCAATAAGATGTTTGCCACCCTGGCGCGGGAAGGCATCAATATTCGGATGATTTCTACCTCTGAGATCAAGATATCCGTTATCGTAGATGAACGGTATATGGAGCTCGGAGTGAGGGCTTTGCACCAGGCCTTCGAGTTGCACCGGAAGGAGGATTGTTGAGCCGGCGGGGCAGGGGGCGAGCCGGCGGGGCAGGGGGCGATTCCCATGTGGCTTGTGAGGCAGTGGAAACAAGAGTGTTCCGGTATGGTCTGAGCTATTGTTGGAATTTCAGGAACGGGACTTGGTTTCTGAAATTGCGTATATGATCCGTTGTGGTTTACCTATGCCCAGTGGTGTTGGGAAATACTGCCTCGGGCGGTGGATGAATCACGATTTGGAAAGAGGAGATAGGGAGAAATAACAATGTTGATACTAACCCGAAGGGTTGGCGAAAGTCTGATGATTGGTGATGATGTGTCTGTCACCATCCTTGGCGTCAAGGGGAACCAGGTGCGCGTCGGCGTTGATGCCCCCCGCGATGTCGCCGTACATCGCGAGGAGATCTACGAGCGTATCAAGCGGGAGCGGATAGAAGGATCGGCTGCACCGGCGGATGATGGGCCCGAGCCCAAGCTGTGAACAGGATGCATTGAGTACGTTCGATGTGGCCATGTGGGGTAGGGAAGCCCCGCCATTTTTCATGTACGTGAGTGCCTGAAAAATGGGAAGGGAGCGAGAGTTTCGTTCTCGCTCCGTGACTTGAAAAATCCCAGGGATGGAGTTTTTTCGGGTCCCCGGTAGTCGGACTCGCTCGAAGAAGATACAATCTCCATCCTTGATCGAGTGTTGCATTCCCGCCTTTTCATTCCGTGGTGTGTCCGCCCCGGTCCGACATAGGGCACCTTGAAGAATTCGAGGTGCCCCGGCAGACCGGGTGCAGGTATTTCAGCTTTCTTTGGAGAGATGGCCGAGTGGCTGAAGGCGCTCCCCTGCTAAGGGAGTATGGGTTAAAAGCCCATCGAGGGTTCGAATCCCTCTCTCTCCGCCAATTATTGAGAAAAAGACTTTTTTATTTCAGAGGTTTAATTCTCGATAATAGAGGACCATCCCCAAATTCATCCCCAGCTCGGCACGGGCTTACCCGCTCATCTCACCTTGATCTCGCTCGGATTGTCTCTGCCGTTGTCCGGTAGGTAGATCCCTATCCCTTCGTGCGCACGTATGTAACTTACGCTAGTTCAGAGACTGCCTTTTTAGTCAGAGACTGCCCTACTGCTTTGGGCTAACACACGATCGGCAACGGTTTTTTCGCTTCCGGTTCTCCGGTACACTTAACATATTTACTCGAAGTGAGTCGACTCCTTGCCTCACCGCCCATGGCGGGAGGCTATCAAGCCGAAAGGAGCTTTCATGCGACATTACGAAGTGGTGTTTCTGGTACATCCCGGCCAGAGTGAGCAGGTATCCTCCATGGTCGAGCGGTATCGGGAGAATCTCGAAAAACGCGGTGGTATCGTCCATCGCCTGGAAGACTGGGGGAGACGTCAGCTCGCCTATCCCATCAACAAGGTCCACAAGGCCCATTATGTGTTGATGAACGTGGAGTGTGATGCTGAGGCGTTGGGCGAGTTCGAGAATGCCTTCCGTTTCAACGATGCGGTGTTGCGTAACCTGATCGTCCACCGCGATCGAGCCATTACCGCGGCGTCGCCTTTGGCCAAATCGCCGGAGGAACGGGAGCAATCCGAGGGGGCCTCCGGCGAGCGACCGAGGGCCCACGAGGCCGAGCTGGGAAATGTAGAGGACTGAGCGTCGGAGGGTATCATGTCGCGTTTTTTTCGCCGCAAGCGTTATTGCCGTTTTACCGCGGAAGGCATCACCGAAATCGATTACAAGGACCTGAATCTACTCAAGTCCTACGTGAGCGAATCGGGCAAGATCGTTCCCAGCCGCATCACCGGCACCTCGGCCAAATATCAGCGCCGCTTGGCCCAGGCCATCAAACGGGCACGTTATCTGGCACTATTGCCTTACACCGACGGTCATTAACCGGCCTTCGGGTACGGTGTCGGGCAAGGGGATCCGGTTCGGGGTGCGCCTTCGTAGCGAGTGAGTGAAGTGGATCGAGCGCTCGATCGAGCTGAGTCCAAGGCCGATGGGCCAGGATCGAGCCTACCATCCGACCCCCTCCCCGTATCCACCGCAGCACAGTCGCGGGTCGGACCGCCTCCGGGCTCCACCCGGTTTCCGGAATTCCTACCTGACGAGCAGGCGCTATCCGGTGCAATCGCTGGCAAGCTTTATTATGCGTGGTCGTTCCCAGGCCACGTTGGTAACGGCGGTATCCGCCATGGTATCGCTGCTCGTACCCCTGGTCGGGTTGCTCAGCGCGGCCACCCTTGCGCTGGTGACCCTGCGCAAGGGCGCCAGCGAGGGCCTGATCCTGGGTGCCTGGTCCGGGCTCGCCAGCGGATTGTTGGCATTGGTCACGCTCGGTAGCCCGGTCCTGGCCGTCGGCTTCACCCTGGTCTTGTGGCTACCGATCTGGGGAGTGAGTCTGGTGCTGCGCCGGACGCGGTCGTTGGCACTGACGGTTCAGGCGACCGCATTGATCGGCCTGTTGATCTTGGTGGGCATTCACCTGCAGGCACCGGACCCCACGGCCTATTGGAGGGAATTGCTGGGACTGGTGCGCCAAGGCTTGGTGGAAAGTGGTGTGATCGACGCAGCTAGGAGCGAGCAACTGGTGATCCGGATCTTACCCTGGATGACCGGTGCCTTCGTCGCGACCTTTTACCTCCAGCTCCTGTCGGCCCTGTTTATCGGGCGCTGGTGGCAGGCTCTGCTCTACAATCCGGGTGGCTTCGGGGCCGAATTCCGCGCCTTGCGGCTGCATCCCGGCGTGGGATATATGGCACTGGGGTTGTTGGCCGCAAAGTGGCTGCCGGAGCCGGCTGTGATGTGGCCGACCGAGCTGTTGCTGCTGATAACGCCCCTGTTCTTTCTGTATGGCATGGCGGTTGCACATGGTCTGGCCCACGCCTATTCCGCCCACCGCGGATGGTTGATCGGACTCTATGGCTTGCTGTTCTTGGCCATGCCCTATGCCGAGATCTTGGTCGCCGGGTTCGGTTTCCTGGATATCTGGATCGATCTGCGTGCTCGGGCCACAGTACGGAAACAGGACCAAGACCCGAATTGACTTGTGGGGACCTTGGAAAATTCTATCCTTGGAATTTTTCGAGTCGCAAAGCGAAAACGCGGATTTTGCTTTGCTCCCGGTTTTCAAGCACGCACGTTCTTGAAAACCGGTGGGGCATCCCTGTCCCACAAAGGCACCTTGAATTTTTCAGGATGCCTTTGCCGGGATATTGGGTTACCCGGAAGGTTCCGTGTTGCTGAAATCGCTATGGGGGTACCCCAAGTGGAAGTTATCCTGTTGAGAAAGGTCGGTCATCTGGGCGATCTGGGAGAAAAGGTGTCGGTGCGCGCCGGTTACGGACGTAATTATCTGGTTCCATCGGGCCTGGCCGTGCCGGCGACCGCGGCCAACCTGGAGGCCTTCGAGGCCCGGCGCACCGCGCTGGAAAAGGCGGCCATGGAGAGCCTAGCCGCGGCCGCGTCCCGCTGTGAGGAACTGGATGGCCTGACCGTGACGATAGCGCGTAAGGCCGGCGATGAGGGTAAGCTATTTGGCTCCGTCGGCACTCAGGACATCGCTGCCACGGTGCAGGAAATGGGGATAACGCTGGAGCGACAGGAGGTACGTCTGCCCACAGGACCGTTCCGCGCCACCGGCGAGTACGAGGTAACACTCCATCTCCATGCGGATGTGGATGCCATCATCCGACTCCAAATCATCCCCGAGCCCTGATTCGACCTCCGCTGCTTCGGGCCACCTCAAGGGAATCTTGGTCCCATCGAATGGGACACATTCACCGACACAGCGGCACGCTTTCATTATGGAAGCCATATTGAATTTCGAGAAAGTGTGGTAAATGTTCCAGGAAACAAACCGTAGTTTCCAGGAGACAGTCGGTAGTGATCTAATCTTGTTGTTGCCGAATAAAGAAAATCTTGAACGTGGGATTTTTCATGGTACCCGCTACACCGGACACAACAAAATTAGAACACCACCCGACCTTCCCGGTTTGCTTACCTGACAACAGCTTGTTTCAGCAGTGATGATCATTCGGTAGCCCTGCCCGCACACTCGGGCACTAGGCCCACCCGAGACTCACCGCAAGCCCGATTGCGGCGGGCCCCAACAGTGCTAGCCGGCGCGGGCAATCGGCTCCGCGGCGGAAAATCCATGGGTAACGGGCATATGTCACAACCGGACCTTCCCACCTTTCCTGACGAGCCCTCCGATCTGCGCGTCCCGCCCCACTCTATCCAAGCGGAGCAATCCTTGCTCGGTGGCTTGATGCTCGACAATGATACCTGGGATAACGTCGCGGATCAGGTAACGGCGAGCGATTTCTACCGCCGCGAGCACCGCCTGATTTTCGAGGCGATCAGGCACCTGGTCGGCGAGGACCAACCCTGCGATGTGGTGACCCTGGCGGAGGCCCTGGAGCGCAGCGGGCAACTCGCGGGCACCGGGGGTCTCCCCTATCTGGGCTTCCTGGCCAAGGACACCCCAAGCGCAGCCAATGCGGTGGCCTATGCCAAGATCGTGCGCTTCAACTCGGTGCTGCGGCATCTCATTCACGCCGGCACCCGAATTACTGATCTAGCCTATAGCCCGGGGGACCGCCAGGCTAATGAGATTCTGGACGAAGCGGAGCGGCGGGTATTCGCGATCGCCGAGCAGTTGGCACGCGGTGACGGATTCCGAGAAATCAAGTCGCTGTTGGTCACGGCCATCGATCGGATCGATCAGCTTTACAACAGCGACGAGCGGATTACGGGGTTGCCGACGGGGTTTACGGATTTCGACGAGCGGACTTCGGGGCTGCAACAATCCGATCTGATTATCGTCGCGGGTCGGCCTTCGATGGGAAAAACGACCTTTGCAATGAATATCGCGGAGAACGTGGCCCTGGAGAAACAGCGCCCGGTGGCCGTATTCAGCATGGAAATGTCGGGGGAGGCGTTGGCTATGCGCATGATGTCGTCACTGGGCCGGATCGACCAGCATCGGGTACGGACCGGTAAGCTGCAAGAAGACGAATGGCCGCGCCTGACCTCGGCCGTGAATATGCTGTCCGGGACCAAGCTATTCATCGACGATACCCCAGCCTTGTCTCCGACCGAAGTGCGTGCGCGTGTGCGCCGCTTGAAGCGTGAGCAAGACGACTTGGCGCTGATCGTCATCGACTACTTGCAGCTAATGCAGGCACCCGAGTCGAACGAGAATCGCGTGGCGGAGATCTCGGCCATCTCCCGGTCCCTGAAGTCCCTGGCCAGGGAGCTCGACATACCGGTCATCGCCCTGTCTCAGCTCAATCGCAGCCTGGAGCAGCGACCCAACAAACGTCCGATCATGTCGGACCTGAGGGAATCCGGCGCCATCGAGCAGGACGCGGATCTGATCGCATTCATCTACCGGGACGAAGTCTACAATGAAGACAGCCCCGATAAAGGTATCGCCGAAATCATCATCGCCAAACAGCGCAACGGTCCCATCGGGACCACGCGGCTGACCTTTCTCGGCCAATACACCAAGTTCGAGAACTATATCGCCGACCTGTACCAGGATCCAGGCTATTGAGGGCAACTCGAAAAGCTCCGAGGATAGAATTTTTCAAGGTGCCCCGGGTGATCAAGGTAAGCACGATGCCAATCTATCCACGGGCGATTATCGACCATGACGCCCTGCGGCATAACCTCGCCCAAGCTAGACGGCGGGTCCCGGACCGCCGGGTATGGGCGGTCGTCAAGGCCGACGGTTACGGGCACGGGATGGTGCCGGTCGCGACCACCCTCGGGACTGCGGATGGCCTGGCGGTGGCTCGGGTGGAAGAAGGGCTACGCTTGCGTGCAGCTGAGATTACCAAACCCATCCTCGTTCTGGAAGGGGGCTTGTTCGGCGATGAGTTCGCGGCCGCACGTATCCATGGGCTCGAGCTAGTCCTGCATCGCCCCGACCAAATCGAGCTCCTGGAGCGGACCCGAACCACAAGGCCCCTGCGGGTCTGGATCAAAGTGGATACAGGCATGCATCGGTTGGGTTTCGACCCGCAAGAGGTGCCGGCCCTGCTCGCGCGTCTGCAGGCCGACCCGGGGATTCGGCCACCCTTGGGGCTGATGACCCATCTGGCCCAGGCCGACGACCCGCTCGATCCGCTCAGGTCCCTGCAATGCGAGCGGTTGTGTGCCCTCGACCCTGGAGCCCGGTACCGTCTGAGCGTCGATAACTCTGCCGGCATCCTGGCCTCGCCCTCTTGTAAATCTCTCTGGGTACGTCCAGGCATTATGCTCTATGGGGCCTCGCCCCTCAACGGGCGGACCGCCGTTGAGTTAGGATTGCGGCCGGTCATGCAGCTCACGACCCGGCTCATCGCCGTGCGCACCTTGCAGCGGGGAGATCGCATCGGTTACGGTGGTGCCTATACTTGCCCCCAGGATATGCCGGTGGGAGTGGCCGCCATCGGCTACGGCGACGGCTATCCGCGGCAGGCACCCACCGGGACCCCGGTTCTGGTCGGTGGGCAACGTGCCTTCTTGGTGGGCCGCATATCCATGGACATGATCAGTATCGATCTGCGCGGATTGCCTGATAGTGCGGTGGGCGATCCCGTGACCCTCTGGGGCGAGGGCTTGCCGGTGGACGAGGTCGCCCGGTGGGCGGGCACCACCGCCTACGAGCTCCTCTGCCGAATCACCCCTAGGGTACGGCTGGAGCACCGGGGTATGGAGTCGATACCCCAGCGGGACGAGAGAGGATGGGGTACCTTGAAATATTCGAGGAGTCCTTCGATCCTGTTTGCATCCGGTGGCCAAACGTACCGATAAAACCCGCAGCCTTTATATCTGCAACGCCTGTGGTGTCAGGTTGCCCAAGTGGAGCGGCCGGTGCCCGGATTGCGGGGCGTGGAATCTGGTGAAAGAAGTCCCGGAGCCGCCGACAGTGGGCAGACGTTCCGGATTCGCCGGGGTCACCGGCGACGGGGGGGAGGCGGTTTCGCTCACGGCCGTCAGTCCTCAAGAGTACAGGCGCCTGGGAAGCAGTATCGCCGAGTTCGACCGGGTGCTCGGGGGTGGGCTGGTCCAAGGCTCAGTGGTGCTCATCGGCGGTGACCCGGGGATCGGCAAGTCTACCCTGTTGCTCCAGGCCTGTGCCTCCTTGGGGACAGAACATTCGGTGCTGTATGTCTCGGGTGAGGAATCACCCCAGCAAGTCAGCCTGCGGGCACGGCGGCTCGGGCTGGCCGGTGAAGGGGTACGCCTGCTGGCGGAAACCTGCATCGAGCGGGTGTTGGCCACGGTGACAACGGAGCGGCCGCGGATCCTGGTCATAGACTCGATTCAGACCCTGCATACGGAGCTGTTGCAATCGGCACCCGGATCCGTATTCCAGGTGCGGGATACGACGGCACAGCTGGTGCGCCTTGCCAAGCAGACAGATACCTCGATCTTCCTGGTGGGACATGTGACCAAGGAGGGGGCGCTGGCCGGCCCACGGGTGCTGGAGCACATGGTAGATACGGTGCTCTATTTCGAAGGTGAAGCCGAGGGTTCCCTGCGCCTGATCCGGTCGGTCAAGAACCGCTTCGGCGCGGTCAACGAGCTTGGAGTCTTCGCCATGACGGATCGGGGACTACGGGAGGTGCCGAACCCTTCGGCCATCTTCCTGGCGCGCCATACGGAGTCCGTGTCGGGCAGCCTGGTGATGGTGACTCGGGAGGGTACGCGGCCCCTCATGGTGGAAGTACAGGCCCTGGTGGACGAAAGTCCGCTCGCGAATCCACGGCGGGTAACCCTGGGCCTGGATCAAAACCGCCTGGCCATGTTGCTGGCCGTGCTGCACCGGCACGGCGGGGTTGCCATGTTCGACCGGGATGTATTCGTAAACGTCGTCGGGGGGGTGCGCATCACGGAGACGGCCGCTGACCTGGCGGTGCTGCTGGCGGTGCTCTCTAGCTACCGCAACCGTCCCCTGGACGCGGATCTTGCGGCCTTTGGCGAGGTTGGGCTTTCCGGTGAGATCCGGCCGATTCCGAACGGTCCCGACCGGTTGCGCGAGGCCTTCAAGCATGGCATCCGTCGCGCCATCGCCCCGGCGGCCAATGTCCCCAAATCGGGTATCCGAGGGCTGGATATCGTGCGGGTGAACAGCCTGCATGAGGCGATCGATGCGGTATCGAGCTGATCTCGATACCGGGTTTTCGAGCCCCTTCAAAGCAACAGCTTCAGTGCTGCCACGACGAAGCTGCCCACGGTCAGGGTGATGGTAAAGGACCAGAACATGAAGCGGTCGATACGCCGGGGCAGGTCTTCGAAGCGCCGGGGCATCTCGCTTTGCATCGTCTCGAAGCGTTTATCGACGGCATCGAAGCGCTTATCCATCTGCTCCAGGATGGTCTTGATCAGCTCACGCTGGTGCCTGAGTTCCTCCTCCACACGCACCATCCGCTCTTGCAGCTTGATCTCGTGGACCGCCGGCGGTTTGCTCAGAGATTGCTCGGCAAGCCACTTGACGATGTGCTCCAATGTCGGTGGACAAGGAGAAAGCCCACAGTCTCCGGTGACCTCGCGTTCCAAGACACCTTAGAAGTGTACCTTGAAAAATTCAGAATACCCGTACCGGGCGAGGCCCCTCGAATACCTCCCTAAGAAGCTTTGCTCACGTACTTGACCGTTTTGACCGCGCTATCGGCGGTGTGCAGGATCTCGATCGGGTGACCGCTGAGCTTGAGACTGGTTCCCGGCTCGGGGATAGTCTCCATATGCTCGATGATCAGACCATTGAGGGTCTTGGGGCCATTGGTAGGTAGTTTCCAGTGCAGGGCGTGGTTGAGCTCGCGCACGCTGATCCCACAGTCGATGGATAGGCTGCCATCCTGGTTGCGGTGGATCTCCCCGATGGTGTGTGCCGGATCCGAGGCAAACTCTCCGACGATCTCTTCCAACAGATCGGTGAGCGTGATCAGCCCCAAAAAATCGCCGTACTCGTTCACCACTAGCCCGATCGGCTCCTTTTCCCGCTGGAAATTCAGTAGCTGCTGATAGAGTGGTGTGCTTTCAGGGACGAAGTAGGGCCGGCGGCCGATCTCCCGCAGGTACGTTTTGTCGAGTCCTTTGTCGAGCAGAACATGCAAAGCGTCACGCACATGGACGATGCCGATGACGCTATCGATATCGCCGTCGAACAGGGGTAGTCGCGTATAGGCGGCGTGCTTGATCCGGTTGAGGATCTCTTCTTCGGAGTCCTGGATATCGATCCCATCCACCTCGTTGCGTGGAATCATGATGTCCTCTACCGTGACATTATCCAGATCCAAAATCGCCAACAGCATGCTCTGGCTGCGCTTCGGGAGCATGGCCCCGGCCTCGTTGACCACGGTGCGCAGCTCCTCGCGGGACAGCACACTGTCCCGCCCATCCGTCCGGCGCACGCCGAATAGGCGCAGCATCCCGTTGGTGATCCAGTTTACGGACCACACCAGGGGATAGAGAATCTTCAGGAGCGGCGTGTAGAGGAACGAGGCGGGATAGGCGAGACGCTCGGGATACCTGGCCGCCAGGGTCTTGGGTGAGACCTCGGAAAAGATGAGGATGACCAGAGTCAAGAGACCCGTGGCTACGGCGATCGCCCCTTCACCACCGATGCGCAGGGCGATGAGGGTGGCTAGTGCCGAGGCGAGAATATTAACGAAATTGTTGCCGAGCAGGATCAGACCGATCAGGCGTTCCGGACGTTCCAGAAGCGCCCGAGCCAGTATGGCACCCCGATGACCCTGGTCCGCCTGATGGCGGAGGCGGTAGCGGTTGAGGGTCATGAGCGCTGTTTCGGAGCCCGAGAAGAAGCCGGATAGTAGGATCAGCAGCAGCAAAAACAAGAATAAGGCGGGAAGTGGGATGGCGTTCAATGTCCGCTTCCTAGTCGGAGAAGGACTCTGTCCGCTTCCTAACCGGAGAAGGACTCGGTTCGATAACGCCGGAACCGGATCCGGTCCGACCAATGGTCCAGGGGTAGGCCGGCCTTCTGCTTGAGATGGTGCAAAAAGGCGCGGGGATCGGGCAGACTCTCCCAGACCGTAGGCAAAAAGGTCCCGCGGGCGGTTCCGTCCTCGAGGATCAGGCCATCCCGGCCCGGCTCGATCATCCGTAGTAGCTCATCCTCGGAAGTGGCGGTAAGGGACCGGGGCGGCGTCAATACCGAGACCTCGACAGCGAGCCGGGACAGCTCCGAGCGCGTCAGGGAAGGAAACCTGGGATCGTGGAAGGCGGCGGCGAAGGCATTCTCCGCAACATCCGATACCAGAGGTTGGATCGCCTCCAGGTGACCGATACACCCGCGTAGGGTCCCTTGGATATGCAGGGTCACGAAGGTTGCCCGGTGCTCGGTCAGGTCGGCGGGGTGATCGGACGGGACGACCGGGAGCGAGCAACCCCGATCCAAGCCATGGGCGATCGATTGCCGGGCCAGCACAAGCAGTGTGTGCCGCCGAGCCGGATCCAGGGGGTCGGGATCAGCGGAAGGCATAGGCACCATAACCGACCACCCGGTCGTGGGGACCGGCGGTATCGCCGGAGCTGCGCAGGTCCAGAGTTCGGGCCTCGAGGCCGCGGCGTTCGGCCTCGCGCAACAGACCGCCCAGAGGAATGCGGCCACAGGCTCCAGTAGGGGCGATGGCCTCCGGGCGTAGGGCCTCGATGGCTCGGCTGGTCTCGGTGTCCAAGGCCTGGGCGCGATCATAGTCCAGATAGTGGCTGAGGTCCGAGCTGACCAGGATCAGCGTCTCCTCGCCGCCCCACAGGCGGGCGATGACCTGAGCCACCACCTCGGTATCGGCAGCGCCGACCAGCAAGGGGACGATGCGGAAATCCTCCAGAAAGAGCTGGAGAAAGGGCAATTGTACCTCCAGACAATGTTCGCCTTCGAACGGCGCTTCGTAGCCGCGCACTTGCGGCAGGTCTCGGACCCTTGCTAACGCCTCCCGGTCCACGGGAACGGCGCCCAAGGGGGTAAGAAAGGTCGCAGCGGCGCTGTAGGCCAGGCCGGCGAAGGGGACGCGGTGAGGAGGTCCGAGCAGAACGACACGGGAGATCGCCCCGGAGCACGGGGCGAGCTGCGCATAGGCGCTGCCGGCAATGGGTCCCGAGTAGGGGTAGCCGGCATGGGGGACGACAATAGCCTTCGGCGCCTCGGCATGCCCGACCTCGGCGGCGGCGAGATAGGACAAGACCTCCTGCCGCAGCTCTCGTGCATCCGCCGGATAGAAGAGACCCGCTACCGCTGCTTGTCTAGTGTTAGTCCGCATAGGTCACCGCTTGTACTCGGCTCCGCGTAATTGATTCGATGCCGTGCCGTGCCGTGGCCGTTTGCCTCTTCGACAGCGGCACCCGAACTTTATCGAAGAAATAAGAGAGAAACAAACGATTGGATTACTCATTTGGATTACTCATTAGAACCATTAAGCAAGCAACCCTTATCGGCTGGCCGGCTGTCGGTTTACCCCGATGCCGATTCCAACCGATACAGGTCGATAAAGCCGTTCGGTCGGATAGAAATTACCAACATGTACCAACGACTTGTCCGGTCATTGGTAAAGGGTCGAGCCCTTAACCCGGCAACACAGCGATACCGACAAAACGCAGCAAGGCATCGGCGGTTACAATGCCCAAGCTACGCGCATGCTTCACACTAGTGGCAATGGTCTCCGGTAGCGTCTCGTCATCCGGCTCCGCGGCCTGTCGGGGATAGGTAGCTCGAAAATAATCGCGTAGCTCCGGTGATAAAAACACGAGAAATTCGGGAACCCACCGGTTTTCAAACCGGCCCTGGTTATCCGCTATGGTACGAGAGTAACCCTATTCCCGATGAAACCGAGCCACTATCCGACAGATTACTGGCACCGATTGGAAGACGGCCGTATCCAATGCGATCTCTGTCCGCGGGCCTGCAAGCTTCGGTCCGGTCAACCGGGGCTGTGCTTCGTGCGCGTGTGCGAGGACGACCGGATATTGCTCACCAGCTACGGACGCTCCAGCGGCTTTTGTGTGGATCCGATCGAGAAGAAGCCGCTCAACCACTTCTTACCCGGCACCCCGGTCCTATCTTTCGGAACCGCCGGCTGCAACCTTGCCTGCAAATTCTGTCAAAACCGGGATATCAGCAAATCCCGGCAGGCCCACACCCTGGCCGCGAACGCCCCACCCGAGGCCATCGCCCGCAAGGCCCAAGAGCTGGGATGCCGCAGTCTTGCCTATACCTATAACGATCCGATCATCTTTCTCGAGTATGCGCGGGATACGGCCCTAGCCTGCCAGGAGCTGGGCATTCGTAATCTGGCGGTAACCGCGGGCTACGTCAATCCGCCGGCGCGGCAGGATTTCTTTGCCACCATGGATGCGGCCAATGTGGACCTGAAGGCTTTCACCGACGAGTTCTACCGACGCCTCTGCGGTGGCCGCCTGGCGCCTGTATTGGAGACCCTGGAGTACATCAAGCAGGAAACCCGGGTCTGGCTCGAGCTGACGACCCTCCTTATCCCGGGCCACAATGATTCCGACGCCGAGATGGAACGCTTATGTACCTGGGTCCGGGAGCACCTGGGCCCAGATACCCCGCTGCACTTTACCGCCTTCCATCCCGACTGGAAGCTGCGGGATCTCCCCCCTACGCCAACCACGACCCTGAGCCGGGCGCGGGCCATCGCCCACCGCACCGGGATGCGCTATGTGTACACCGGCAATGTTCGGGATGTGGCCGGGGACAGCACCTGGTGCCATGGATGCGGGGCGCTGTTGATCGGGCGGGACGGATACCGGATCGGGGCCTGGAGGCTGACGCCGGAGGGTCGATGTGCCACCTGCGGCACCCCCTGCGCCGGCCACTTCGAGGCCGAACCTGGCACCTGGGGCACCCGCCGCCTACCGGTGACAATCGGGTAACCGGCCGGACCATACTGATGGGAAAAATTCCATTTTTGGAATTTTTCCCTACGCAGAAGGGTAGGCTGTGCTCACCACTGGGCTTACTCGATATTTTCTTTTTTACTGCAAATGAACGCGAATGGACGCCAATGAGCCGAAAAGGTCGGTTCATCCTCGTCGACTTTTTTTGAATACATTATGCGTTGGTTCGACAGACCTGTGCGGTTAACGATATAGAAATCATCCAGGGAGTAGTAAGCAAGGGCCGTCGTTTTTGGGCTATTGGATAGGGTGCTTTCAGCTCAGGATAGATTACAGAAGATATGATTAGAGAGTATATAAACCGGTGCGGTCAACCTGTATGCTCCAGGGTATAGTCCGGTGGCGGAGGAAGTGAGCCGCGGTATCCGAACGTTTACGAGTCTTCAACCGGTTTCAGCATTTAAAACGTAAGCCCTATTGAGGCAATCACTTTTGGGTCCAGGGTTACTGCGCCGACACGGTTGGGCTCGATGCCGAGAAGAGTCGGGCTTACGTCCAGTACCAAGAGCAACGGGAACGCCTGATGGAGCAAGGCAGGTTGAAGTTCTAAAAGCTCGATGGACCAGGAAGCACCGCTGATGACAGGACGATCTCGACCGATTTTCGTTCATTGGCGGCAAAAAAGAGCTGCCGATGGAAGAGTCGATCCGTATAAGGTACGGCACAGCACATCCCGAATGCCACGCCAGGATACCCCGAGCCATGAGTCTATCCGTCGAACGCCAAGTCGAGCCCCTGATGAGTATCCGGGAGGTTGCGCCCGGTAGCTTCATCTTCGAGCGGCCGCTGGCCCTGTCGCCCGCCTTCTGTGACGAGGTGATCGAGCGCTTCGAGGCCCACCCCGAGCACCAATATCCGGGCCGTATCGGCCAGACCCGGGTCGAGGACCGGGGGGTGAAGTCGACCACGGACCTGGTGGTGAGTAATAAGCCGGATTGGCAGGATGTGGACCGGATGCTCTTCCGCTCGTTGGCCATCGCCCTGCAGGAGTTTCGTGAGGCCTATCCCTATTTCAAGGGGCCGTTCAAGGATGTTGGCTATCAGATACAATGCTATCGGCCCGGTGATTTTTACCACTGGCATGTCGATGGGGGCAGCCATGAATTCAGTCAGCGGCAGCTGGTCGCGATCTGGTACCTCAATGAGGTTAGGGGGCCCGGCGGCGAGACCCGGTTCCTCTATCAGGATGTGAGCATCGTGCCACGGCGCGGCAAGCTGATTCTGTTTCCTCCCTTCTGGACCCACGAGCATCGGGGAGCAGTGCTGCAGCAAGGGGTCAAGTACATCGCCACGACCTGGGTGGTGTTTGCTTGAGGGACCTTGAGAAGTTCAGAACGCAAATGTGTTTTAGAAGCTGTCTAAGAACTAACCATTTGATTTTAATAGATCCGTAGATGAACCCATCTCTCGGCGTGTTATCGGGTGTGCATTCGAAGTCGGCAAAGTCTTGGGTCCTGGGTCTTTGAAGTCCCTGTACGAGAAGGCTTTGTGCGTCGAGCTGGCCGAGAATTTTTCAGCTCATTTGTGTCCATTCGCGTTGAATGGTCGGCTGAGCCTTGTCGTTCTTGTCTCTTGGCTATCGTGGAGCTCGGTGGCTACCCTAACCTAGTCCCGCTGTACCGGCGTTTTGGCTTCGAGACCGAGCTTGTCGGCTCGCAACGCAAGGCCCAATCCTTTCTCAAACGGCGGCTCCCCGACGTCATTGTCGCCGAATACAACTTCCAGCGGGTCGAGGCCACCCTACAGCGGGTGCTCTTAGGACCGGGAAAGCAATGCCGTGCAGGCGGTCGGTAAAGATGGTCGTGGCAGTCTCGCTTTTGGTAGCGGCCAGTCCCGAGGTCGCCGTAGCGATCCGAGACCAAGGGGACGCCTGGACCATGGAGGCGACGAGTAGACCGGCGACAAGGCCGAGGATGAGGGTTGTCTTGGCGTGCGCCTGTCCCCCGGCAAGCTCGTGTGATACTCCCGGGCGGTGGCCCTGTCTTTCCCTGTTCTCCGGCATCCGTCGCTTCGCTGCTCCGCCGATCCGGATGGGTGAGTCAGTGTTCGATGAACCGGGTGTTTTGTATCTCACCGGTGACGTCGATCTCCAAGGTGGTCAGGTTTGGCATACGACTTAGGATATAGCCGGCCATGAGCATGCCCAGCTTGTCGTTCTCGTTCTCCAGGGCGGTCAGGAGCTTGTCGGCGACGATCTGACAGCGCTCCACGCGGTTCGGGTTTTGCACCCACTCGCGGCTCATCTGCCATCCTTGGTCCATGTCGGCGTCCAGCCTTGCAAAATAGTCCTCGCCCCGAGTGATCACGGCTTCGGGTACATTGAGGCTATATTCCCGATCGTCGATGATGGTTTTCAAAATCATAGCGTGTCTCTTTCATTTATCCCGGTAGGCGGGCATTCTAGCAAAGGCCCGATGTCCGAACAGGGGAGCTGCCCATGCTATTGACTATTTCCGGTCTGCTCGATCCGGCCCAGCTCGAGAAGATCTACCGAATCCTCGCCGAGATGCCGTTTGTCGACGGTAAGCTCACCGCCGGTTTCGCCGCCGCCCGAGTCAAGAACAACCGGGAGCTGCAAGCGGACCCCGAGCACGGCAAGCTGCTGATCCGCATCCTGATGGCGAGTCTCGGTCATAATCAGACCTTCCGTTCCGGTGCCTTACCCCATCGGGTAGCGAATCCTATCTTTGCCCGTTATGAGCCTGGTATGTCCTATGGCGACCATGTGGACGACCCCATCATGGGCCTTACCGGACCACGTTTTCGCACCGACATTGCGTTGACGATTTTTCTCGATCGGCCGGAGACTTATGACGGGGGCGAGCTGGCGGTGCGGACTTCCTTCGGTGAGCAAAGGTTGAAGCTCCCGGCCGGAGACGCGGTACTCTACCCCGCTTCGAGCCAGCATCGGGTCCTCCCTGTGACTCGTGGTGAGCGCCGAGTGGCCGTGACCTGGGTCCAGAGCTATGTGCGTGATCCCGCACAACGGGAACTCCTCTACGAACTCGACCTGACGCGGGAGAAGTTGCTGAGGGAGGCGCCGGAGGAGAAGACGACCGGCTATTTGGACCGATCCTATGCGAATCTATTGCGTATGTGGGCGGAGCTGTAGACGTCGGGGCAGCTTGAAGAATTCAAGGTCCCCTATGTGTCCTCATAGCAGTAATTTTAGCGCCGTCACGACCAGACCGCCCACGGACACAGTCGTAGCTAATGACCAGATTATGAGCCGATCGATACGTCGGGTCAGTGCCTCGAAGCGTTTGTCGGCAGCCTCGAAGCGCCGATTCATCTCGTTCTGCACCACCTCGAAGCACTTATCCATCTGCTCCAGGATGGTCTTGACTCAGCTCGCGTTGGTGCTTGAGCTCTTCCTCGATGTGCACCATCCGCTCGCGTAGCTCGATCTCGTAGACGGCCGACGGCTTGCCGAGCGACTGCTCGGCGAGCCATTCGCCGATGTGCGTTTTGATGAATCGGATATCTTCCGCAGCGAGACTCATGGTAGTAATAGCCGCGGTGGTGGACAGGCGACCCAGTATACGAAAGGAGTGCGGTAAAGTGGTTACCGCAGGTACTATATGCTGACTTTCGTTGTTGGTTTAGGCTCCGGATATACTGGGTCCGGGCCCCTTCGGGGAGCACGGGCATCCGGTCCGCAATCCATGGCCGAGATAGCCCGTGGTGCTTCGGTTTGCAATCCCGTGGCAAACGGGATAGGGGGTGCGGAAGCGCCCGAATCTTTGCTCAATATCCCCCTTTGCGGGCCACGAAGGGTAGACCGGCGATCTTGTTGCCCTGTTTGCTCGGTGCTTTGGGGAACAGCTTGTACAGATCCTTGCTGCTGATTTTTTTGCCCCAGCGTTTGCCCATATCCTTGTTGATTTGTCGCTCCATGGGCTGGTTGTGGTTGTTGTTCTCATACTCGTCGCGCAGGTACTCCAGAACATCCCAGTGTTCCTGCGTCAGCTCGATATCCTCCTCGGCAGCCAGTACCTTGGCAACGTCTTGGCTCCAGTCCTGGGGATTGACCAGGTTGCCGTTCGGATCGGTTTCGATGGACTTGCCGTTTACCTCGATAGCCATGGGTTTCTCCTCTCGTCTCGATCTGTCTTAATCGCTTGAGGCCACTTTGAAAAATTCAAGGTGGCCGTGGATGGAATTTTCCAAGATCCCCGTAACCTCCCACGAGTGGCGGAAGAAACGCGCATACCCTGAATTGATGGCGACTCATTCTAGGAAATTGTCGGACATTCGTCATCCGGGGTAAGGCGCATAGCGGTGGTCCCGGGTCGGCGGTCCGGCCTCAGGCGGTTTTGCCGACGGCTTCTATCCCCTTGTGCGGGATGAAGATACCGCATCCCATCCCGCGGTGGGGGCCCAGACCCTGCTGTTGCAGATGCACCGATTCTACAGGTGCCAGATCCGACAGCATGAGGCTGCGGGTGCGCAGGATTCCGTCCGGCGTAGTCAGTCGGGTCGTCTTGCCGCAGAGGGCCTTCCGGATTCCGATACCTTGGTCTTTCAGGGCTTGGGCCGCCCAGGCGAGGAAATCCGCCTCGGTTGCGTCCGGGACAGCGGCCACATAGCGTGCCAAGAAGGTGGTTTCCGTGCTCAGCCGGCGAGTCTTGCCGCGCCCGATAGCGAGGGGGCAACCGGATATGTCCAAGGTTGCACCTTCGAGATCCTTCAGCAGCCTATCCAAGAATTGCTTGGGTGTTCGGATGATGAGTTTGGTGCGCTTGGATAGGATCAAATACCGGTCCGGACTGTGGTCGGGTCGCTCCCAGCCATTCTGGGAGCCCGCCACATGGATCGTATGGATCCCGATCTTGCAGGTCTCCTCCGCAATCCAGGGTGCGGCTTTCCGTAGCGCAGTGGACAGGGCGTAGGCATGATCCACAGGTAGGCGTTTGCAGGTAACAATAAACAGGACATCAAGGATGTCGTCGGAGACATGAAACGGGGTTTCGGTAGGGTTTTGTTGCCAGAACATGGCTGCGTATTTTGAATTATGGATTATCGAGGATCGGGGTTGTGCTGTTTCGAAGATCGATTGTCGGGGTACCTTCAAAGAATTCAAGGTGACCTCTAGAGATACGGGATACCCGGTGACATCGGGTACCGGGAGCCATGGCCCGCACCCCAACCAGGCGGCCGTAGCAGACGAGCAAGCTCCCTGGTCGACAGCTGGGAGTGATCGGGATAGGTTGCTGGAGGATCGGATTCTCCATATCGTTCGTACTGTCAAGCGGCTCGACGAAAGGTTCGACGCCACTACGCCCTTTGCCGAGGTCAGGCTGGATTCTCTCGCCCTGGTCAGCATTCTGGTGGCCATCGACCAACAGATCGGGGTTTGGGCGAAGCCGAGGCCTTGACCCCCGAGAATCTGAGAGATATGGCGTGTCTGGCACGCTTGTGTCGAGGGTTATCCGGATGCCGTGGGTGACTGCGGATCCGTCTGTTTTTTCGGGGACCTCGAAAGATCCGAGGTCCCCATGCGGGGTAGGGATATCCAACCTGCTTTCAGGCACGTGTCCGCTTGAAAACCAGGAGCAAAGCGAAAGTCCCGTTCTCATATCCGTACTTGGAGAATTCCAAAGACAGGATTTTTCAAGACCCCCTTTCAAGGTGCCCTCGATCCGGGCCCGTCTCCGATGCGGTGTCGTTATGACTCTGTTGTTTCCGGGTATAGGTAAAGAATCCCACGAAGGACGACAATATCGTCTATGACGTTACCGACGGAGTCAGCAGCGGCTGGAGCCATTCGGTCTACTCGGATACGCGACTTTACATAATATACATTATGCGCACTTATATTCGGAGAGCCGGAGGCTATTGCAGTAGCCAGCGCAGTCAACAGGCCTGGTTCAGGCCCATGTAAGACGGCTGTTCGTGAACGGAGAGTCCGAGGCTGGTGGCTGGCTGGAGTTGTGGCTATCCTTAGCCGGACGTGAGGGAGTTTCGAGTTTAAGGCGCAAAGCACACGGGAACATGCTACCTTGTTTGCCATGTTCGGCAAGATACTCCTGACCATTGCGGTTATTATGGGCGCCTACATGGTACTCCGCGCCCGCCTGCGACACGACCGCGAGTCAACCTCCGTCCCGGCTGCACAGCCACCGGCGTCGCTGTCATCGAGGGCTTTTCCGAGGGCCGTCGCCTACGGGCTGGTAGTGGTCATGGTGGCGGGCAGTCTGCTCTGGCTGTACCTGGACTACAGGGTGGGACAGGAGGTGGTGGCAGTGCGGGTCATCAACGCGACGACTGGCCACGTGACTACCTACGAGGCGCGACGGACCGACACCGACGTGGTCAACCGCCGCTTTGTCACCCTGGACGGTCGCCCTGTCGCCTTGGCCGATGTGGACCGCATGGAATTGAGGGCACCTTGAGAAATTCCCTCCAGAGGAGGTAAGGTCCGGCTGTCCCCAGGATTAGAGTTCGGTCAGTTAGAACTTCAGCGCTCCATCAGGCGTTCCCGTTGTTCTTGGTACTGGACGTAAGCCCGACTCGAGCCCAACCGTGTCGGCAAAGTGATTGCCCCAATAGGGCTTACGTTTTAAGTGCTGAAACCGGTTGAAGACTCGTATCGCCGTTCGACCTTTCACCGTCCCCACATAATCCGATACCGAAATCTTCAGCGTACGATTTGTACGTTTAACTCCATCACCTCCTCCGCCACCGGACCACTCAAGATCACGAAAGTGATCGGAAGGTGAAAAGGACAGACGCAGAGCTGGGCTACGGTAGCTCGTCCAACTCATCATGAGTATGCTCGTAGGTGGATCGACCGGGTCCCTGGGCGTTGAGCCAGAACCCAGAACATAAGGATTCCCTGCCCCAGCCCAGGATCTCCCGTGCCCAAAACCTCCGCCTGGTCGAGAATGGCCCCCAACCCGGGGATACGATCGCGCTCCAGGTACAGGTTCTCGTAGCGGCCATCCAAAAAATGGGTACGGCGGGATAAACTCGTCCGAGGTCAAAGCGGTGAAGGCGGTTAGGATGCGCCGGTTGATCGGCTCGGCAACGGCAGCGGCCAGGAAGCCGCTGTAAATCGGGGCAGCGGTCGGAGCCCCGCCCCCATCGCCAGCCGTCTTCATGTTCACCCGTGGTGGCCTCGGAAATCCGATGTCGGCGCGGACATTTCCGAATCCTCAGGTCCCCGTATCGGGCCAGGGTTGGATGGGCACCACCGAGATGCTGTTCTTGGGCGAACCCTCGATGATACGGTCGCTGTAGGTGAGATAGACTAGCACATGGCGCCTCGGATCGTAGAAGCGCACTACTTGCATGGATTTGAAGATCAAGGAGGTCCGCTTCTTGAACACCACATCGCCATCGGCCTTGCCGGTGCGGATTTCCTCGGTCAACCGCACAGGACCGATCTGGCGACAGGCGATGGCGGCGTCGGATCTATCCTCCGCGACCCCGATGGCACCGCTGATGCCGCCGGTCTTGGCCCGGCTCAGATAACAAGCGACGCTGGGGATGGCCTCGTCATCGAACACCTCCACCAGGATCTTGTCGTTGGGCCCGAGCAGCTTGAACTTGGTGCTGACGGTAGCGATCTCTTCGGCCATGGCCGTGGCGAAGAGGCCACATAGGGCCGTGATGAGAAGGATTTTACGCATGGCTCTACTCTGATCGGGGTTGAATTCAGGGGACCTTGAAAAACTCCGTCCTCGGAATTTTTCAAGCCACAAAGCAAAAATATTTCGCTTTCTCTTTCTCTCCAAGCATTGGAGCACTTTCATGCTCCAATGCTGACGGGGCATCCCTGATCCACACGGGGGCCTTGAATTTCTCGAGGTACCCTTCAGTCCGGAAACAGGCGCTCGCACTCCTGGTGAGTGCGGGTCAGGCAGTCCTCGATAGACACCCCGAGAAACCAATTGCCGGTGATGGCCAAACGACTGCCGGCCAGCAGTGCATCCATTTTTTGCACTAGCTTCGGATGACCGGCACGCAGCACCGGCAGCCGGTTCGATACCTGGGATACCCCGGCGATTTGTTCTTCAGCGATCCCGAGTACCTGGCAGATACGGGCCATTCGGGCCTGGGCATCCGGGCCTTGGGGCCGAAAGTGGAAGACGAGTCCCCGGTAATGTTCATCGGGCAGATAGTCCCGAGAAACCATGGAGTAGAAGGCATCATCGATGGCGATGAGACCGGCCAGGGGTGGCCAATGGCCAAGCACCGCAGCGGACACACATACCACCCAGGTCTCGATCGCCGTGACCCCAATGCTCCCGATCAAACCTCGCAGATCTTCCAGCCCTTCCGGTACCAGGGTTGCGGCGACATCCGGCGGTACCGCCAAGGTCAGGTAACGACTCCCGATCCGGGAGCCGCCCGCGAGTCGGACCTGATAACCTTGGTCCGTGCGCACGACTCCGGACACCCGCTGCCCGGTACGAACATCCAAGGCATCCTGACCGGCGATGGCCTGCGGAATCTCTCCTAGCCCACCGGGAAAAGTAAAGCGGCGCATGACCCCTTTTTGTTTGGGTTTGCGGCGGAATAACAGATCGGCGGGAAAGTCGTCCACCTCCTGACAGACGACGGCCTGGAAGGCTGGTCGGAAGAGGTCCCGATAGTTACGGCGACCAAGCCCAGGACCATAAAACTCGGCCACACACTTACCGGCCTTCGGGCTCGTAAACAGCCGGGGCAGAGAGAGAATCAGCTCCGGGATATGGAGGGCAGAGAAGATGGACCTACGCTCACCATTGCGCCAGAGCTGATAGCTCAGCTTCTCCTTGCTGATCAGGTGCCCCATGAGACCGAGGTCGGTGAGAATCGCGAGCAGGTGGCTGTAGCTGTTAAAGCCGGTATGGCCGCCGGCCTCGGTCCAAAATCCGCCACAGCCGGGAAAGGTCTGGCTGTGCACACAACCACCTACCCGATCCTCTCCCTCCAAAACCAAAGTCGAGATCCCGCGCCGCACCGCTTGGTGGGCCATACCGAGTCCGCTGATGCCGGCACCGATGACGATGTGTTCGAAATCCTGACTCACGACCCGGGATACCCCTCGCTCGGACCCCGGACACCGGCAACGGGGTCAGGGATGGCTGAAACGTGCATAGGCCGATCGATCCTGCAATCTGTTGCCGGAAAAGCCTACCGAAATGGCAAGGCTTGGACGACCTGCGGATACTTCGAGGGAACCTCGAGTCTTTCAAGTATCCTCAAGAGAATAGGGGCTTTCGGCCGCCGCAACTCCGATGGGACAATCGCAAGATCACTACAAATCGGACGCTACCACAAGGAACCTTCGACAACCACGCGGATACCGACGACCGGTAGCCGATTACCGACAGCGGAGATCCATGCCTACTCACCCGCCCCCATCACCGACCACCTGCGATCATGGGGCGCTGGCCCGGCGCATCAAGTCCTGGGGGCATGCGCTCGGCTTCCAGCAGGTAGGCATCACCGACACCGATCTCGGACTCGCGGAACTGCGTCATACCGCTTGGCTACGCCAACGTCGACATGGCGAAATGGACTACATGGCACGCCATGGTACTAAGCGCAGTCGCCCTGCGGAGCTGGTCCCCGGTACTTTACGGGTCATCTCCGCGCGCATGGACTATCTACCCGAGGCCAAAGAGCGGATTCGAACAGTACTCGACAACCCGGCCATCGCCTTCGTCTCCCGCTATGCCCTGGGACGAGATTACCATAAAGTGTTGCGCCACCGCCTGCAACAACTGGTCGAGCACATTCGCGACGCGGTCGGTACCGGCCATTACCGGGTCTTCGTGGATTCCGCGCCGGTACTGGAGAAACCCCTGGCCGAGAAGGCGGGTTTGGGCTGGATCGGCAAGCATACCAACCTAGTCGCCACCCGGTCTGGCTCCTGGTTCTTTCTCGGCGAGATCTACACCGACCTCCCATTGCCTGTGGACGCCCCGGCCTCCAACCATTGCGGGACTTGTCGCGCCTGTCTTGATGTCTGCCCGACCCGAGCCATCCTGGCCCCTTATGCACTGGATGCACGCCGATGTATCTCTTATCTCACTATCGAGCACAAGGGCCCAATACCGATAGTCCTGCGGCCGCTGATCGGCAATCGCATTTACGGCTGTGACGACTGCCAATTGATCTGCCCTTGGAACCGCTTCGACCGACCCACTACGGAGTCTGACTTCGCACCGCGACAGGGTCTCGACTGTGCCAGCTTGACGGACCTGTTCTCCTGGTGCGAATCCGAGTTTGCAAGCCGTACCCAAGGTTCGGCGATACGCCGAATCGGGCATCGCGCCTGGCTGCGTAACCTGGCCGTGGCACTCGGCAATGGATCTTCCTCGACGGCCGTCACAGCGGCCCTGCACGCCCGCCTCGATCACCCCGACGCGCTAGTACGCGAGCACGTTGCCTGGGCCCTCCAACATCAGACCCGCAGCAAGTGGTCCCGATAGTGACGCAGCTCCGCGATCGAATCCTTGACATCTTCGAAGGCTAGGTGCGCACTCTCCTTGGAGAAGGATTCGGCCACCTGGGGCGCCCATCGCTGGGCCAAGATCTTGAGACTGCTGACATCCAGATTACGATAATGGAAGTAGGCTTCTAGGCGCGGCATGCAGCGTGCCAAAAAGCGGCGGTCCTGGCAGATACTGTTGCCGCATAGGGGCGACTGCTTAGCCGGGACATACCGCTCCAGGAAGGCTAGGGTCTCGTCTTCCGCCTGTCGCTCATCATAAGTACTCACCCGCACCCGTGCCAGCAGACCCGAGCTGCCGTGATGCTCTCGGTTCCAGCTATCCATGGCGGCCAATACCAGCTCGGGTTGATGGATAGCGATCACCGGACCTTTGGCCAGTATCTCCAGCTGATCGTCGGTAACGATGGTGGCGATCTCGACGATCCGATCATGGAAGGGATCCAGCCCTGTCATCTCCAGATCCATCCACACCAGGTTATTTTCACTCGGGGCCATTGCCTGTAACCTTGAAATCGACCTGTCGATATTGCGACCAGGGCGCTTGGAAAAATCCCAAGGCATCCGTGAGAAACAGGGATTCCGCGCCAGCTTTGCAGGCACACAAGTGCTTGCAAAATGGGAGCCAAGCGAAATGTTCTCGCTTTGCGACTTGAAAGAATTGCAGGGACACGATTCTTCGAGGTCCCCAATTTACCCCGAACCACCTTAGAAGCTGCATACCGAATCGAACGACCGACATGCAGTCATCCTTTTCCCGAGCCCAAGACCACCACATCCACGGAGAAGCCCATGTCCATGCGCATCCCGAGCTATGCTCTACTGCTCGCCGCTGTTGGTGCCGCCCCGAGCCTCGCGGCCGAAGCCGATAACGCCCAAGCCCTTCATGACAAACACTGCACTACCTGCCATGGCACCGAGGTATATATCAGAAAAGACCGCAAAATCAATACTTTCTTAGACCTTGAACGCCAGGTTCGAAGCTGCGAGAAGATACACCGAGGCCATTGGTCCGAGGCGGAGACCGCCGCAGTTATCCGATTTCTGAACGAACATTTCTATCACATTGAATCTACATCAGATGGTTAGGAAACTTAAATGTTCTGGGTACTCGATTGGTCGTGGTCTTCCGATTGTCCATCGGAATTCCGGTAGCCGAGAGCCCGGTTTCCTCCGGGAGAGGGGTTAGGGAGAGGAGAAACCAAAAAAGCTCCTCGGTACTTGCCCTTATCGGTGAATGCTCGATATCGGGTGATCGTGCAATGATTCCACCGAAGAACACGGGCTTGACAAAAAGCCTGCCTCTACGAACCGAGTACCACCGGATTTTTCAAGATACCTTTCAGACTACCCGACCATGCGAATCCCTATCCGATCAATACGAGCCAAGGCAAGGACATGCCCCCGATCATCGAGGCTAAGGACGTGCTCGGGCGGGTCTATGAAACTTCCTGGGAAAGTTCGCCGCCGCCGAGGGCAAGCTGGGCGGTGAATTCTTCACGCCACGTTCCGTGGTCCGGCTGCTGGTCGAGATGATCGATCCCTACGAGGGCCGGGTATTCGACCCCTGCTGTGGCTCGGGCAGCATGTTCGTGCAGTCCGAGCGGTTCGCTGCAGCCCATGGTGGCTCCAAGTGCGACATCTCCATCTTCGGTCAAGAGGCCAACCCCACGACCTGGCGGCTGGCGCACATGAACCTGGCTATCCGTGGTATCGAGGCCAACCTGGGCCTACAGTTGGCCGACAGCTTCGTGCACGACTTCCACCCCGATCTCAAAGCGGACTACATCCTCGCCGCCCCACCCAACGGCCGCGGCGGCGATATTGCCGGCTCAGCCGCGACAAGACCAGCCGCAACCTAAAGGGTGGTGGCCACGACCGGCGGGGCGAAACCCTGTTTATCGACGCCCGTCAGGTAGGCCATATGAAAACTATCACGCCTGGCGCGGAGAAAAGGATGCCGGCGAATATAAGGATATTCCCAGTTTCTGTAAGTCCACCGCCTGGACGAGATCCGCAAGCACGGCCACGTGCTGACCCCTGGACGATATGTGGGGGTAGCCGAGATGGCGGACGACGGCATCCCCCCACACCAAATGCAAGATAGCCGAAAAAAATGGCCGAACTTTCAACCACCCTGTATGCCCAACTCGCCGAGGCCGACCGGATTGAGGCCAGGATTTAGAAAAAATCTGGAGGCCCTGGGCTATGGTGGATAATCCCACGGGACCCGCTTTCAGCGTCCTGGTCGCCGCCATTCGGCAGTTGGATGAGAACCTGGCGACGCGCGATGAGCGGCCCCGATGAAGGTCTGGCTGCGTCGCGCATGGAAGGCCGCTTGGCGTAAGGCCGGCCCGGCCCGGTTGAAGACCTTGGGCTAGGAGCCGGTGAGGGTCTGGCCACTGGAGGTCCGTATCGGTGGTGCCAGCCCGAGCCAGGAGTCAAAGTGCCGAGCGGACGGAAAGCGAGGCAGGTCGGGTTCGATCTCACTGGCAAGCACCAACACGGTGTCAATCCCGAGGATTGGAACGCGCGTGAAGTCTACAGAAATCATCGTGAATAAAGCCTGAGCCAGGGCGCACCGGTGCTCCTCACGCCGGTTACCGTGCCGGCTATGGGCAACCGTCTGCTTGGGCTCCTCGGTACCCCGCTGGTCGAAATACCCCGGGATCATCCGACGCGACAACTCGCTCCCTTCGGCTTGCACCATAGCCTCCAATTCACCGTGGGTTACCCGCTGGGTTGCCTCATACGTGAGCCTACCGAGCCGCTGTTGGACGTGGTCAGAGTGCTATCACAGGCCATCTGGCCTTGTCAGTACCCTCTTGTGTGGACGCCCAAATATCGCTTTCGGATCTTGAGTGGTTGGTGGCGGAGGAAGCGAGCCGCGGTATCCGAACGTTTTCAGAGCAGTTACAGTGTGAGGTGGTGAAGTTAAACGGACAAATCGACCATGTACACCGGTTGGTGATGATTCCGCCAAAGATTTCGGTATCGGATTATGTGGGGACGGTGAAGGGTCGAACGGCGATACGAGTCTTCAACCGGTTTCAGCATTTAAA
>Ga0056123_1000027_pt1 | contig 30777 bp, 24 predicted proteins | sample WorMetHEROISLAND_3_FD_71122 | JGI IMG/M metagenome (GOLD analysis project Ga0056123, IMG submission 71122) | Marine gutless worms symbiont microbial communities from Max Planck institute for Marine Microbiology, Germany - Olavius sp. 3 HERON ISLAND ...
ATTAGTTAATGTAAGACCCAAATAGCACATTCTTCCTTATTAATCAATATGTTATATGGTTTTCGGGCGGATATTGCGCCAATCAATTCATCCCTTTTTATCCGTTTTGAAATTGGCTCCCAGAAATAGGGCTGACTTTATACGCATTGCCCAAAGTATCCCTCAAAATATTTACGCATGGGAGCCGGCGGAAGGTCATACCAACAAAAGACTGGATTATCTACTGCGTCTTTATCAAAAACGAACCGATGGAGATACAGAAGCGCGGGGTACAGCACTAATGGCGTTAAGGGGGATATGGAAGTGTGTTGTACACCCTAATGGCCCATTGGGTGGTTTATTCGAAAAAGGGCTTTCCCATAAGGGTGAATCTAATTTGTTACGTTTGAAACCCCAGTGGTGGGACGTAGCGCTTGTGGAAAAAGAGCGTCCGGTATTCCGGTGTGATACTTGTGGAACGGTAACTGCATTTCATGTTCGGAAAATATGCCCCATGACAAGATGCCAAGGGAAGGTGGCTCCTTACTTGGTTGAGGAAAAAAGGGAAAACCACTTTTTTAGTCTCTATAAAGAAATGGTTCCGATTCCCCTTGAAGTTCGTGAGCATACTGCCCAGTTAGAAAAAGAGGCGGCGGCCACTACACAACAGGAATTCATCAATGGCAAAGTCAATATGCTCAGTTGTACCACCACCTTTGAGTTGGGAGTGGATGTGGGTGATCTGCAAGTAGTTTTTTTGCGGAATATTCCGCCAAACCCGGGGAATTATGTGCAACGGGCGGGGCGGGCGGGGCGACGAGCCGATAATGCGGCCATTATTGTCAGCTATGCCCAACGAAGAACCCACGATTTTGCCTACTTTGAAAATTGGGAACGAATGGTGAAGGGTTTTATTCATCCGCCATCTGTAAAAACAGACAATGTTAAGATCGCACGGCGGCATGTCCATGCTGAAGCTTTGGCTGCTTTCTACAGAGAGAATGACAACCTGTTTGACGATAGGCTTGAAGCGCTATTTGATCCGGATAGCCCCAATTCAGATGCATTAATCAAATTCCTGGAAGGCCACCCCCAAAATCTTCAAGATCGTCTAATGCGAATCGTGCCGGAATAAATTTGGAATGAGATTGGATTGATAGATTGGGCATGGTTAAGCGGAAATGGGTTAAGTAAAGATTCACAAAGAGAGTGCTTTATTCCACGATTTGAACGTGCCAAAATAGATATTCATAATGATTGGAAGGCTTTGAAAAGAGCCATAGTAGAAGCTGTCGCCGAAGAAAAATACTGGCTTGCCGACCAATTTGAAAAACAGTTGAGAACACTTAAGAAGAGACGTTTGCTGGGCAAGTTGGGTACTTACGGCCTCATGCCGAAATACGGTTTTCCTACAGAAGTTGTAGAGTTAAAAATCCGAAGTAGCAGTAAGGAGGCAGAAAAGGTTGAACTTGCAAGAGATCTTAAGCTTGCGCTGTCTGAATTTGCCCCTGGAAATCAGGTGGTGGCAAACAAAAAGGTATGGACTTCAAGAGGTATTGTACTTCCTTCGAGAGAACGCGACTTACATCTGTTTAGATATTGGCATTGTGCGGCATGCCAATATTTTTCCGCAGAACAGGTTGTGTCAACCCAACAAACAGGTAGTGGCGAACCCGGGGATAGAACCTGCCATTGTGAAAAACCGATTGATGCAAAACAGTACCTTTACCCGGAATTTGGTTTTACAACGGAAAGCAAACAGGGCAAAGATGTTGGTGATACCAGGCCGCCATATAAAAGCTATAGTTCTGTCTTTTATCATGAAGATGGGAACGGAGGAAATTTTGAGCCGCTCAAGTCCCTAAGGCAAATCGAATGCCGGGAAAGTCGCCATGGTTGGATTCATGTCATTAATAACAATCGCAATCAAGAATTTTGGGTTTGCATGGCATGCGGATATGCATTCAATTCAAATCCGTTTTATGAGAAAGAAATTGATAAAACACACCAAAGACCCTGGCAGGGCCGTGGATCTGATAAATGTCAAGGCAAACTGAAAGGAATCTCTCTTGGGTATCGCTACCGTACGGACGTACTGGAACTGAAAATACCACGTGGTATTTTGAAAGGTATCGAATTGAAAGATCAGAACGAAATAAAAGCCATGTGGCTATCTGCACTATATGCCTTGGTAAACGGCGCATGTGACCATTTGGAGATCAATGAGAGGGATTTGGGAGGATGCCTCTATTATTATAAAGGCAGTGACCCATTGATCGTTCTTTTTGATACAGCACCTGGAGGAGCAGGGTTCGTAAAAGAGGTAAAGGAAAATTTTAAGGGGGTGATTGATGCAGCAATAAAAAAAGTCAGGCACTCATGTTGCGCCGAAGATTCGTCGTGTATTTCCTGCTTGCGTACGTATTTTAACCAACGTGATCATAATGTATTGCAGCGGGGTTTGGCACAAAAATTTTTAAATAAAATCAACGATTTCCCTCTTCACTAACGCCGATCCTGCCTTATCTTTTTCGCTTTCAACGGCTGCCCCACCGGCCTCCACTACTTCGCGCCACCCATCCTTACAAAGGCCGAGGAGCTTGAGGAGGCGGATCAGAACAAAAAAACGTCCTCGAACACCAAATTCCGAGAGCGGCTTTATTGTGAAATAAAAACAAGGAGCCATTTATACTGTTCATAATCTCCCAATTCTCATTTGAAAACCTCCTTACTAACCTCCATGGCCGTAAACAGCCACAACGAACGATGAAAGTCTTTCTTTTTGTACATATTTGGTAAGACTTTTCATATAAACACCTCCAAAATACAACATAAATTATCAATCAGCCGATATATAAATGACAACAGCCGCTTATACCCTCACCATGAAAAACTATTGCATAATGCCGGATATTCATGGTAGGCTCCCCGCCATGATTAAGCGATCCATTTGGCAAAAGCGTATACAAAAAGCATTGTCACGCAGCCGTATCGTCACATTAATCGGTCCCCGGCAATGCGGAAAGACGACACTGGCGCGGCAGTTTTTAGCTGAAGACGCGGTCAACTATTTTGATCTTGAGGATCCTGTGGATGTTGGCCGGCTGGATGAGCCCATGACGGCGTTAGGCGCGTTGTCGGGCCTGATTGTGATTGATGAGGTCCAGCGAAGGCCGGATCTCTTTCCGGTTTTACGGGTGTTGGTGGATCGGGAAAAATATCAGGGGAAGTTTCTGATTTTAGGCAGCGCCTCCGGAGAGTTGCTTCGCCAGTCTTCCGAATCTCTTGCGGGCCGTATGGAAACATTGATTCTTGACGGCTTCTCCTTGTCGGAGTTGGGGTATCCATCCATGTCCCGCCACTGGCTGCGCGGTGGTTTTCCATTAGCCTATCTGGCGGCTGATGACGAAGACAGCCGCACTTGGCGAAAACAGTTTATCCAGACATTGCTGGAGCGGGATTTTCCCCAGTGGGGGGTACGAATTTCGGCGGCGGCGCTTTTACGTTTTTGGAAGATGTTGGCCCATTATCATGGTCAAATATGGAATGGCGCCGAATTGGCGCGCGCCATGGGGGTAAGCGAATCAACCTCGCGCCGCTATCTTGATCTGATGACGGATGCCTTTATGGTCAGGCAGTTACAGCCATGGTATGCAAACATCAAAAAACGGCAGGTAAAATCGCCTAAAATTTACATTCGGGATTCCGGCCTGCTCCATCAACTGCTGGGAATAAAAGATCAAAAAGAGCTGTTCACGCACCCAAAAATCGGTGCGTCCTGGGAGGGGTATGTCATTGATCAGGTTCTGGGTGTTGCAAGGCCCGACAATGCCTGGTTCTGGGCCACTCATCAGGGGGCTGAAGTCGACCTGGTGCTTCAGATCGAAGGTAAAATATTCGGTGTTGAATGCAAACGCACCGATGTACCCAAAATGACGCCTTCCATTCGTAACGCTCTGGAAAATCTGAAACTTGAAAGTATTACAGTGATCTACCCGGGAGAGAAACGGTTTCGGCTTGCCGATGATGTTGAAGCGGTTCCTTTGCGCGATATTCAGGACAAAACATTTTTAAACCGGGCGGTGTAATGCAATTCCGCATCGCCGACACCTTCAACGACAGCCTCGCCAAACTCACCGGCGATGAACAAAAGGCCGTTAAAATCATCACCTTTGATTTACAGGCCAACCCGGCCAATCCCTGTTTAGGGTTACGTTGCCACCGGCAATCGTAACCCGTTGATTTTAATTGGCGTCCCCAAGGGGATTTGAACCCCTGTTGCCGGCATGAAAGGGGAGTCACACCACCACCTAATTACATAATTTCAGACAGTTACACCCCACATAGCAGTCACCAAAGCACATCCAAGGGATGTGAAAATTGTGACACGCGTTGTGACGGAAAAAACTCGAAAGACAGGTCTCACTCGGTCAACTATACCAGTTGCAGTTACCGGTTACCGGTCTGCAATATGGTCTTATTTTCCAGGCAATCACTCCTTTCAGAAATTCACCTTATCACCAGAACCACGCCAAAATTCACCACCATAGCCTGCTGATCTATTGTCATAAAAATTGATAATTTCGTTGTTCATAGCTTTGGGGATTTCCCATGAAAACCAGCAGGGTAAAAGAATACCAAACTGATCATTCCCCTATCAATATCAATCCTGTTTGCAAGGAGATGTTAAATTTCAGATTAACTGGTAACATCACTCCCATTAACTGGTTTAGAAACATCCTGACCAAGTCTGGTAAACCCGATGTCGTAGCGATTCTCCTGTTGTCGGATATTGTCTATTGGTACACACCCGTTGTTATTCGTGACGAGCACAGCGGAGATGTAATCGGCACTCAACAAAAATTCAAGGCTGACAAACTCCAAAAGTCATATCAGGAATATTCTGATATTTTTGGCTTCTCGAAGAATCAGATTAAGAACGGTATCGACAATCTGTGTAACCAGAATTTGATCACCCGTGAGTTTCGCCATATCAAAATTGGATGAACAATTTAATCTGGCCAGTTTGTCTGCACTATTACAACCTTGACCAATAGAAGTGAAAAATGCAGAAATGGAATTTTTGCAAAATAGAGGTTGACAAATATCTTGCACATCCGTATATTTTCACAGAAACGGCATTGCAGCATATTGCAGGGTGATTGAGTGAAGATGAAAATAAAAAAATTGGCAACCGTACAAATGGGATACTCATTCCGATCTCGTCTTGAGGCATCAGAGGGGGGCAGTGTTTCGGTTATCCAGATGAAGGACCTTCTCGACGACAACACGGTCGGCCGTGATGAGTTGATGAAAATCGATATGAAGCATGTGAAGGAACATCACCTTGCACAGATCGGTGATCTGGTATTCAGGTCTCGCGGCCATGTAACGACATCGGCGGTTCTCCTCGAAGATCCGGGCAAGGCCGTTGTCGCCGCCCCTTTATTGAGGATAAGGGTAGCAAGGCCAGGCAAGGTTTTACCTGAATACCTGAACTGGTATTGCAATCAGAATGATGCCCAATCATATTTGAAATCCCGTCAAGAAGGCACCCATGGAGGAATGATCAGTAAGCATTCGCTTGAGAATATGGAAGTTGCGTTGCCAGGTTTGGAAAAACAGAAAAAAATCGTAGAGCTGGCTACGTTGTCTGCTCGTGAGCAAACCCTGCTTCATACGCTGGCCGATAAGCGGAAACAATACATTTCAACACTGCTAATGCAGTCTGCACAAGGAGAATAAAACATGAGCAGTAAGATTGATCAGAAAGACATCAACAACGCGGCATGGGCGGCGTGCGACACTTTCCGGGGCGTTGTTGATCCGGCTCAGTACAAGGACTACATCCTTGTGATGCTGTTTTTGAAATACATCTCCGATGTATGGCAGGACCACTACGAAGAGTATCAGAAACAGTATGGCGATGACGATGTTCGTATCCGCCGCAAGCTTGAGCGTGAACGCTTTGTTCTCCCGATGGTAAAATTCACCGAAAAGAATAAAGAAACCGGCATCGAAACGGTTCTGAATGAATTTCCCGCCACGTATTACAGCCTTTACGAACGCAGGCCAGCCGCCAATATCGGTGAGCTGATTAATATTGTGCTCGATCATATTGAAGAGAGCAACAAGAGCAAACTTGAAGGGGTGTTCCGTAATATCGACTTTAACAGTGAAGCCAATCTTGGAAAAACCAAAGACCGTAACCGTCGCCTCAAACAGTTGTTAGAAGATTTTCATAAGCCGCAGCTCAACATGAAACCCAGTCTTGTTTCCGAGGATGTCATCGGCAACACATACATCTACCTGATTGAGCGTTTCGCCTCCGACTCTGGAAAGAAGGCCGGAGAGTTCTTTACCCCGTTGAAGGTGACCGAGCTGGTAGCCAAACTGGCAGGCCCCAAACCGGGCGATCTTATCTGTGACCCTGCCTGCGGATCAGGCGGCCTTCTGATTCAGGCAGCCAAAGAGGTGGCCCGCTGCGCGGTCAGCGCTCAAGAAAAGCGCAACTTTGCCCTCTTCGGTCAGGAGTCCAACGGCAGCACCTGGGCCCTCTGCCGTATGAATATGTTCCTGCACAGCTTTGACAGCGCCCGGGTGGAATGGTGCGACACCCTGAACAGCCCACTGCTGGTGAAAAACGACCGCCTGATGAAGTTCAACTGCGTAGTGGCCAATCCGCCGTTCTCACTGGATAAGTGGGGGGCCGAAAATGCCGAGAGCGATCAGTACAACCGCTTCTGGCGTGGGGTTCCACCCAAAAGCAAAGGCGACTGGGCCTTTATCAGCCACATGGTGGAAACCGCCCTTGAAAAAGAGGGGCGTGTCGCCGTGGTGGTTCCCCATGGGGTTCTGTTCCGAGGCGCGGCCGAAGGCCGTATCCGCCGGAAAATCATCGAGGAAAATCTGCTGGATGCCGTCGTCGGCCTGCCGGGAAACCTGTTCCCGACCACCAATATTCCGGTGGCGATTCTGGTCTTTGACCGCTCCCGTGAAAAAGGCAGTGCCCATGAAGAGTGCAAAAATGTCTTTTTTGTCGATGCCGGCCGGGAGTTTGTCTCCGGCAAAAACCAGAACACCCTCTCGGAAGCACATATCGACAAGATAATGGAAACCTATACCAATCGGGCAGAAAAAGAAAAATATGCCCATGTGGCCGAGTTCGCCGAGATCAAGGAAAACGACTTCAATCTCAATATCCCGCGCTATGTGGACACCTTTGAGGAGGAAGAGGAAATCGACATCGATGCGGTGCAGGTGGAAATTGATGATATCGAAAAAGATCTCGTGAAAGTTCGTAAACAGATGTCTATTAAGTTGCAACAAATCAATCGGGGGGATTCGTAATGGCAAAAACAATCACTGTACTAAATGAGGAAATTCGAGTCACTAAAGAGGATTACATCTCTTTAACAGATATGTTGCGCTCAAAGGATGGCAACTTTTTCATCACAGACTGGGTTCGAAACCGTAATACCGTCGAATATCTTGGGATATGGGAAAGAGTGCATAACCCGGATTTTAATTATGGCGAATTCGCCCTAATTAAAAGTCAGGCCGGGTTGAATAGTTATAAAATCAGCGTGAAAGAATGGGTCGCTAAAACCAATGCTATCGGCCTACAAGCAAAAGCCGGACGCTACGGTGGAACCTATGCGCATCCAGATATTGCCTTTGAGTTTGGTATGTGGATTAGTGCTGAGTTCAAGATTTATCTGGTCAAAGAGTTTCAGAGACTCAAGAGCGAGGAAGCCAAGCAACTTGACTGGAACATCAAAAGGCAACTAACCAAAATCAACTACCGTATCCATACCGATGCCATCAAGGAACACCTGATCCCGCAGGAACTGACCAAAGACCAGATCAATCTGGTTTATGCTTCGGAAGCTGATTTGCTGAACATGGCGCTCTTCGGCAAAACCGCCAAACAGTGGCGGGATGAAAATCCCAATGAAAAAGGCAATATCCGCGACGTTGCCAATGTCTCGCAGTTGGTCTGTCTGGCAAATCTCGAAAACCTGAACGCCCACTTTATTCAGGAAGGGTTGAGTCAGGCTGTGAGACTACAAAGATTGAACCAGACCGCTATTCAGCAGATGCGCTTGCTGGTGGAGGATCGAACCACGAAACGAATTGAGGAGGGAACCACGAATGAACACGAATAGGCACGAATATTTTTTTGAGCCACGGAATAGACAGAAATTCACGGAATGGATGAGATATATTTTTCAGTGTTTTCCGTGCTTTTCTTGGTTGAGAACGAATTCAGCCTTTAGCGCTTATGATTCTGAACTCGGTGGGGGTGTATGGCTCAAGGAGATTCAGCGGTGAGCAGTATAAAAAACCTGCCATCCGGATGGAAAAGGAAGCGCCTTGAAAAAGTGGCAGTGATACAAACAGGAATTGCTAAAAATCAGGATTTAAAACAAGAAACTATAGAGCTTCCTTATCTTCGAGTAGCCAATGTCCAAGATGGCTATTTGGATTTGTCAGAGATCAAAACCATACATATTCGCAGGGATAAAGTAAGTCGTTACAGACTTGAGAGTGGTGATGTTTTATTAACAGAGGGAGGCGATTTCGACAAACTCGGAAGAGGAACTGTCTGGGAAGGTCAAATTCTGAATTGTTTACATCAGAATCATGTGTTTGTAGTGCGCCCAAACAACCATGAATTGGTGCCAAGTTTTTTGTCTGCGCAAACAGGTAGTTCATATGGAAAAAGATACTTTCTCAGTTGCTCAAAACAAAGTACCAATTTGGCAAGTATTAACTCATCACAGTTAAAAGCTTTCCCTGTGCTTCTTCCACCACTTCCCGAACAAAAGGCCATTGCCGATCTGCTCTCCACCTGGGATGAAACCATCGAGAAAACCGAACGGCTGATTCAGGCGAAGGAAAGGCGGTTTAAGTGGCTGCTGCGGGAGTTGATTTCAGAACCACGGAATACACGGAAAGGCACAGAATGGAAAAAGGTGAAACTGGGTGAGATTTGTGAGATTGCTAATAAAAAGAAACTGAACTCTGTTGATGGTCATTTTCTTCTTACCGTCAAGCTCCACTGCCTCGGAATAGAACGGAATGATCGAATTGTTCCAAAATTAACCAAAAGAGGGCGACCATATTTTCAACACAAATCTGGTGATTTTCTCATTGGAAGACAAAATTTTCATAATGGGGGTTTTGGAATTATACCTCAGAATTTGGATGGAGGTATTACATCAAATGCAATCTCCTGCCTTCTCATAGATGAAACAAAACTGTCGAAAGCTTTTCTTTGGTATCAATTTTCCAATTCGAATTACTATAAAAAGGTTGGCCATGTAATGGACGGAACTGGTCAAAAGGAGTTGTCAGACAAGCAAATATTAAAGTTGCATATCCTTCTTCCTTCCATCGAAGAACAAAAACAAATCGCCGATACATTATCCTCAGCCCGACGAGAAATCGACCTGCTGAAACAGCTCGCAGATAAATACAAAACCCAAAAACGCGGCCTGATGCAGAAAATGCTCACCGGCGAATGGCGGGTAAAACCGGAAATCATCAACCAATACATGGAGGCGTAATTGTGGATAACGAGAGATATCCGGCAGGTATGACAAATGTAAGCAAAAGAATAGAAACGAAGACGGCCAGTCCGATTAGAAAGGGATTTGGACTGCAGGATCTTGTCGCCCTCCAGCTTTCTCTAGAAAAATACATTCAGGGAGTCGATTTCCAAGAATACCTCGAATTTAAAGGAGGTAAGGGAATGGATGATGTTGTGGTAGTGACTGATGACGATGCTCAGGGCTATCAGATTAAGCACGCTCAGAACAAGTTTGATAACTATGTGAAAGAGGATTTCATCTCCTTAACTGATAAGCGGGTTCAGTTCAAGAAGTTTGCCGAAGGCTGGCAAGGGCTTAAGGAAAAGTATGCTCCGCGCCAAGTGACGTGTCATTTGGTCTCCAACAGATCTGTTGATGCGTCATCCGCCGATAAGATCATTTCTTCAGATGGCCGATTTGACGGAATGTTTGTTGAGAACCGACGAAGGGGCACAGTTAAAGACTTCCGAAACAGTTTGATTTCCGAATGTTCGTTGGAAGAGGCTGAGTTCAAACAGTTTCTCGAAGCGTTCAGATTTGACCTGAATTATCGTAGTATCCATGAGCTTGAAGCCTATATCACGGGTACTCTTCTTAGTAAGAAACTCGGAATTGCGGACGAATCTGTTTTTCTCAATCTGCTGCGGATTATTAAGCACCACGCGGAGGACACTCATGATTCCATAACACCCTCAATACTGGATAACGCTTTCGAGAAAGCTCGGAAGGTTGACCTTCAGTTGCCACAAGTGTTTCCGGTGGATCAGAGCCAGGTTGTTAAGCTCGGTGATTTCTATCGAGAGCTTGATGCCAAGCTGTCTGAGGCTGACGGAGAGTACGTTGTTGTGACAGGAGTGCCGGGAAGCGGGAAGTCTACCTCTTTGACAACCTATCTGGATGATTTGGATGAAGACTCAACTTTTCATGTGGTGAAGTATTACTGTTTCGTCGGCATCACTGACAATCAGCAGAAGCTTCGTCTGGAAGCCAAGGCGTTGCGGGCGAATATATTGGCACAGCTTCAACGGCAGTTTGCCGGCGAGTTGGATAGGAGATTCGACTATGATGAGAGAAGATTTCTTGAGGCATTGGAAACCATTGGGCAACACCTGAAGGACAAATCAAAGAAGCTTATTGTCTTTGTGGATGGGTTGGATCATGCCGAAGGGTTCGACGGTCTACTGCAATCAGTGCAAGAAGCGCTACCTCAAACAGTTCCTGAGAATGTTATCTTTTTGATTGGTACACAGGAACTGAGGAAATGGCAACCGTTGACTTTGAAAAAAGGACGTGAACACAAACACGTAAACATGCCATTGCTTCAATTCCAGGAAGCAGAGACCTTCTTCAAAAACAGAGGAATTGATGTTGCCGGACCTGATATGAAGTCTATCTATGAAAGGAGCGACGGACATCCATTGTACCTGGCATACATTGCTCAGTGTCTTGCTGAAGGAGGAGTTGAGGTCGCAAACCTTCCCGTTCTCAAAGACGGCATGATCACCGATTATTATGAAGTGCTCTGGAATCGCTTCGAACGGGATGGTGTTCACAACGCGCGTCATCTAGCAGGTGTAATATCTGCACTGAAATTCCCTGTACATATTGATGAGATAGTGAACTATCAGGATCAGATTCAGGTTGCTGAGTTTCAGAGCTGCTTGCGTGAAGTGAAGCATCTCCTTCGAGTTAACGGTTCTTACATTTCTGTATTCCACGACAGCTTTCGGGTTTTTGTTAATTCTAAACTCGATCCTGCACAGAGGCGTTCAATTAATCAAGGAATCTGTGATTTCCTGAAGCAAGCGCAGAGAAGCAAGCATTGGTTCGAGCACATTATCCAATATGCAGTCAACGCGGATGATGCTGATTACGTATTTGAAAGGGTCAACAGGGAGTTCGTTGATCTTGCTATGGAAAAGTTTGTGCCAGGAGAATCAATCCAATATTCGATCGAATTGGCGATGAGATTGGCTGTAGAGAAAGAAAACTGGCGTGAAACAGCGCGTCTAGGAATTCTTCGCTCCCGGTCTCGTGACAGATTCGAGTTTAATCTTGAACATGAAGTTCTGGCGGAGGCCCTACTATACCTTGGCAATGCTGAGCAGATTGTAGGCTATATCAGATCCCATGAAAACGGGAGATGGTTAGTAGAAGGTAGTACTGCCATTGCCGTTGCGAAATTGTGTATCTGCTCGGGATACGGTGAAGTTGGCAGAGCGATCTACCACGATCTCCTTGCAGACAACATGCTCAAGAAGTTTGGGAAGGTGGAACTGGCGGACTATTCGTTCTGTCTTGGCTTCTGCAATGATGAGAGCCAGGAGCATCTTGATTGGCTTGGTAAGAATAAAGTCAATAATGACAGCTATATGGACAGGGATTCCTTTGCTCCGGTATTTTCTCCTGATCTCCAAGCTTACCTCGAAGGAGTTATTTCAGGTGGCGACCTGGCTCGAATGGAGCAAATTGAGAATGCCGACGGTATTCTTGAGCATCATATACGTCGGTTTTATGTGATCCGAACGTTAGCTGACGCAGGTATGATGGACAGCTTGCCCAAGCGTTTGGAATCGTATATCGATAAACATCAAGAGCATACAAATTTTGAACTGGCCTTCTATGCTGCGTTGTGTGGCCTTGCATCTGAAACCGTCACAAAATTTGCCGGATCTATGCCGTCAGTTGAAACAGGCGGGGATGTGTCAGAGTTCAAGCATGAATGTGTTCATGAGTTCATGAAGTGCTTCTACTTGGGGGCAATCATGACTGCGGAAAACAAACCCGAAGCCATTGGCGTACTCAATGACGAACTGAAGAAACAGGAGTTATTTTGGAATGGTGGAAAGCGATTCATGCTGGCAACCGGACAGGCCCTCATTTCAAAATCCCTTGAGGACATCAATGATGCTCTCGACATCCTAGCCAAGTTGGATCGGATGGAAGGGGAAAGAATGTATGAAGCTCTTTCTGGACTGAGAGCCTGTCTTCCAAGAGTCTTTCGTTATATGGTTCGCCTGTTTGATAAACTGTGGCCTGGGGAATTGGCGACACTGGTCAACCAGATCAGAGACTTGCGACAATCATACCTTTGGACAACGCATTACGGAATTAATGAATCCATTGAAGATTACAGCTTCGAGCTGAAGGTGTGGGATGCCATTACAGATGTTATTTCAGTTCGTTCACACCTATCTGATCTTCTCAAAGACTGTGCATCCACCTACTCAGAGTCCGTCCATATTAAAGGGGGGAGCAGGTGTTCTCATTTCTTGTTCTTGGCTGTGATCGCAGCTAAATGTGGTTTCAAAGACAACGCCCAAGATTGGATAAGTCAGGCAATTCGAGCAACCAATGCCTACGGTTCGCGCAAGGACATGACCCTTCTCAACCTTGGATCTGTCTTGGAGGTCGCCAACACATACAACTCAGATCAGGCACTTGAGCGAATTGGCAGACTGTTCGAGCTTGTGAAGTGGCTAGCTCATGTGACAGATGGCAGAAGTACCAAGTGGATACCGCAAGAAATCTTCGGAATTCTGTTGCAGCAGGACAGACTCGCCGCAATGCACCTTCTTACAAGAAATCGTTATTCGTTTGTCCGGTGGAAGGTAATTGATTGTGTAGAGAAGTATGTATCGTCAGCTACTGATGGTGACGAGGAATTTCTATGGGCGCTCTGTGAAACGATATCACCTGAATTTCGCCAGCCGGGACGGCACCCCGAAATGGTGATCCGCGCTCGTAGAAATGTCGTAGAGATCGCGGTCAAGAATGGTTGTGACAGGTCGATTTGGGCAGAGAAGCTACACAATTGGATTACAACTTCAATCACATCGCTACGATGGCCAGAGGATGTGTGGCAGAAGATTGGGGATTCCCGATAGAAACGGGAATGGAATGACCCGAACAGCAAGCCAGAAAGTGCAGGCAGTGAGACCAAGTATTCATTGGATGGCAAGCAACTTACTGCTGATGAAATAACCGAAAAGTGTAAGGTCTCTTTCGCAGAGTTTGTTGCGACAATGGAACGTATGAAGTCTGAAAACGACGGTGATTACTTTGGTGGCATTCCACAGAAAGTCCTCTCATATTACGCATCAAATGTTGCTTCACTGGAAGACGCTCGGAGCATTCTTGATTACGTCTCCAAGATCTCAAGGATGGGGCTCTCCAGCGAAGTCCTGTATGACCTGGCTGCTGGATTCCAGAGATTTGGCAAGATCGATGAAGCATGTGATTGCTGGGGGCTTGCTTACAAGTCTCATTATGACGGTGAGAATGGTGAGGAAGATCTAAAGGAAATCGTCAAATTCAGTCGCGACTCGGTGAAGAAGGTGGTTCTCGAAAAGATTATCTCTGACCTGGACAAAGGATGGGGTGGTCATTCGGTAGCACTTGAGATTGTTAATTGTCTCAAAATGATTGGTGAGCCAGAGCCAATTCAATCTATTGTCGAAGACTACTTCCAACATTGTGAGGAGTTGCTTGACCATGTTCCAGACGATAAGAGCTTCGACTGGTTAGGTGACTATGATTCAAAAAAGGCAGTCGAAGAGGATCTCATCCTTGATTTCTTAATGGCAGAGCTGGATACGGATGAAGTTTCGTTGGGGTATAAACTCGCCAAGGCCACTGCAGGTCTAACCGGGAAACGATCTGATGTTTTTTCCAGAATCCTCTCAAAATTCAATGAGGATGAGAATCCATGGCGGAAGATGAGGCTTTTGTGGATTATCCGTGCGGTTGCCCATCAAAATCCTGAGCTAATACGTAATTCTTGGGAATCTCTTTGGGAAAAGCAAGAGTCGTGGAACTTTGACACCACCAGGACAATGGCAGAAGCAATGACTGTTCCATTTCGTGAAAACGAGATGCCTACTATTCTGAAGCAGAGTCTTGACCAGATAGAAAGGAATCAATCGGGCGAGATCTACTATTCGTCCTACCGACTAACTACCAGATCGTCTTCACCGGAATTCACTAGGGTGTACAAGAAGGCCGTTCTGTTCAGCCTCCAAAACGTGATAAAAGCTACTTCGGTAGTGCTTGACATCCCGCTACGATCAGTACTTGCAGAAATTGAAGAGAGACTCTCTGCCACAGGTTGGAGTGCGGAGGATGCTGAAAAGCAAAACAAAGATGATTGGGACTACCACGTTCACCCACAAGGATGGCCTGTATTGTGGATATACCCAACCATGCACATGCAGGTGCGGAACCAGTTCTACAACATGCTGAATGAAACTCTGAACAAACTCAAATTTGAGCTTTGGCGAATCGTCTTGGTGAAGAGAATTACTCAGGATATTGATCCAGAGTTTTTGGTAGATCCTGTAGCGCCAAGACCTTCAGGAATTTCCCCTTTGGTTGTGGATAATGAAGAGGAATGGCTGTCTGGCAGTAAAGACAGTGGTCTTAGCTACAAGACCTTGGATTGCGATCAAGAGTGGTTCACCGTCTACCAGTCACAGGATCAGAAACTTGATACCCCATATGAAATCCCATTCGGGCAACAGTTCTTTTTGCGCACAATACTTATTGAACCGGGAGAATTGGTTGCTGGTGAACCTGATGAAGACGATTATCAACAGAGAGTAGGGTACCATCCGGAGGAACGTTTCACTTGGCAGCAATTTGAAGACTGGTTGCTTAATCCGCCAAGAACTAACGGCAATGCATTGATCGCAGCCAAAGAACTGGTCGCAGCCAAAGTCAGTCCGCTTGGTTTCTATGGCCATGGTTCTCTGGCTTCACTCTCCTCGACGGTTATCAATGATTTTGGATTGTCCTTCCGGGGCCATGATCTCTATGAGGGAGATGAGCAGGTGAGTAAGCTTGAGATGTGGCAAGAAGGCTATGTTGATGATGACTACTCGGATGACAAACTGGCGCAAGGAACACGGTTGCAGGTGAAAGCAGAACTGTTGCATAGAATTTCACTCAGGTATGGTCTGTCTGTGTATCAAACCAAAAAGGAAATTCGTGCGAAATTCAGGTCCCGATATGACCAGAAACCAGAAAAACAGGTATGTCTGAGGTCGTCAGTTCTGTTTGATTTAAAAGATTTTACAACAAACGAAAGTTATCTTTCTCAAGCCCCGCAAGAGTGAGTGGAAGTGTATAAATTGTTATGAAAAAACGGAGTAGATGGATGGTTGCCGAAAGCGTGAATCGCTTCCTGGAGTTTAACGAATACCGAATCCTTGAAGGCGATGGTTCCGTTTCCCGAAAACAGCCTTCCGAAAAGGCTGCTTCGGAACGACAAGGGAATGATTTCGGGACGATTTCGGAAAGAATTCGGAAAGAATTCGGAAGCGAACCTGCCAAGGCCTTTGAAGTTATCTGCCAGAACCCTGAGTTCACGGCAGAGCAGATTGCTGAGAAATTGGATAAAACTCCAAGAACCGCTGAAAACTACATAGCCAAATTGAAGAAGGCTGGCTTCATCATAAGGAGGGGTCCGAAATTAGGCGGCTACTGGGAAGTCAAAAAAAGTGATGAGGTGTGAATGATGAATGATGAAATGAAAAACAACTCAGAACCTAGCACTCATAACACATCATTCGCCACCGATGAGGTGCGAACCTCGCAGATCCCCGCACTCCAACTGCTTGTGGCGATGGGATATGAATACATTTCTCCCGAAGAGGCTCTTTCAGAGCGTCAGGGGCGGTATTCCAATGTTCTGCTGGAAAATGTTCTGCGCGACCAGCTCAAGGAGATAAACCGCATTCGTTACAAAGGCAGTGAGTATCTCTTCAGTGAGGAGAATGTGCAGTCGGCCATCCAGAAGCTGAAAAACATCAAATACGACGGACTGCTGAAGACCAATGAAGCTATTTACGATTTGATCACGCTCGGGACGGCCATGGAGCAGACCATTGAGGGTGACTCGAAAAGTTTCAATATGAACTATATCGACTGGCGCAATCCCGGCCGCAACAAGTTTCATGTCACGGTTGAATACAGTGTCGAGCGCTCACGATCAACGGAAACCGCCCGACCGGACATTGTGCTTTTCGTCAACGGCATTCCATTCTGCGTAATCGAATGTAAAGCACCGCAAGTTGAAGTGGAACAGGCTGTTTCGCAATCGATCAGAAACCAGAACGATGACTATATCCCGAAACTGTTCATCTACAGCCAGATGGTGTTGGCTCTAAACAAGAACAGCGCCATGTATGCGACAACGGGAGGCGCCGCGAAATTCTGGAGTGTGTGGAAAGAGCCTGGGTTAACCACAGAAGGTGCAGAAACCACGGAATATAAAAAGTTGCAGAAGCTGGTACAGGAATCCTTAACGCATGAAATGAATCCGGATGATTTTTCTGTCTCTTCGGTTCTTTCCGTGGTTGAAAATTCCCGCTTGGTCACTGGACAGGATAAGGCATTGTATGCGCTCTGTCGTCCTGAAAGGCTGTTGGAGTTGGCGTGGAAATTTACTCTGTTTGACGGGGGAATCAAAAAAATTGCCCGTTATCAGCAGTATTTCGTCGTCAAGTCCACGCTGAGTCGGATACAGCATTTTGATAGCGCCGGGTCACGTAAAGGCGGTGTGATCTGGCACACCCAGGGTTCAGGAAAATCCCTGACAATGGTGATGCTGGCCAGAAACCTGGCTCTGGACGTTGAAATTCCAAATCCGCGAATTGTTCTTGTGACAGACCGTGACGACCTCGATAAGCAGCTTGGAAACACCTTTGCCGCCTGTGGCCTTGAGGCGAATCGGGCGACCTCTGGAAGGAACCTTCTGGAGCTGGTCGCCGAGAAGAATTCGGGCATTATCACAACCCTCATTCACAAGTTCGACAAGGCGTACGCGGTGAAGAAATATCAGGATGCATCGCCCGACATTTTCATTCTGGTGGATGAGAGTCACCGTACCCAGTTCGGCTCTTTTTCAGCACGAATGAGGCAGATGTTCCCCCATGCCTGTTATTTAGGATTTACGGGTACGCCGCTTTTAAAGAAGGAAAAAAACAATTTCGCCAAATTTGGAGAACTGCTGGATCCCCATTATTCCATCACACAGGCCGTTGAAGACGGTACTGTGGTGCCGCTTCTGTATGAGGGGCGGCATGTCGAGATGATGCAAAACAGAAAAGCTGTTGATCTGTGGTTTGAACGGCACACACAAGGATTAACCAGGGAGCAGCAGGCGGACCTGAAACGGAAGTACGCGCGAGCGGAAATGTTGAACAAGGCGGATCAGGTGATATACATGAGAGCCTTTGACATTAGCGAGCATTTCCGTGCCAACTGGCAGGAAACAGGATTCAAGGCGCAGTTGGTGGCCCCGAATAAAGCATCCGCGCTCAAGTACAGCGCATACCTGAACGAGATCGGTACTGTCAGTTCCGAGGTGGTTATCTCACCGCCGGATATGCGTGACGGCTATGAAGAGACCGATGATGAGACAACAAACGAGGTCGTAAAGTTCTGGCAAAAAATGATGAAACGCTATGGTAGCGAGGAAGAGTATACCAAGCAGCTCATCAACCAGTTTAAACATGGCAGTGAGCCTGAAATCCTTATCGTCGTTGATAAGCTGTTGACGGGGTTTGACGCCCCGAGAAACGCTGTCCTCTATTTGTGCAGAGTGTTAAGAGAACACACGCTTCTCCAGGCAATTGCCCGGGTCAATCGGCTTTATGACGGCAAGGAGTTTGGCTTTATTGTCGATTACGCAAATGTCCTCGGTCAACTGGACAAGGCACTCACAATGTACAGCGCGTTTGAAGGATTTGATGAGTCCGACCTTGTCGGCACCCTGACATCCATTAACAGTGAAATAGACAAGCTGCCGGGCCGGTATTCCGATCTCCGGGATCTATTCAAGACTGTTAAACATTCCCACGATGAAGAAGCCTATGAAGTGCTGCTTGCCGATGATGAGCTCCGAGAAGAATTTTACCATCGCCTTTCAGAGTTTGGGAAAAATCTTGGCATCGCACTCTCTTCCGAAAAATTCCTGGCCAAAACGGATGCAAAGACCTTGTCCAGATATAAAACAGACTTCCGGAAGCTTCAGTCCCTCAAGGCGTCGGTCAAGTTACGATATGCAGAGGCCGTTGAATACCGGGATTACGAGCCCAAAATCAAAAAATTGCTGGATACTCATATCCAGGCCAGTGAGGTGGTTCAGCTCAATGAACCGGTCAATATCTTCAACAATCAAATGTTTAATCAGGTCAAGGAGGAGCAAGGCGTCTATCAAACCAAGAAAACAACGGCTTCAAAGGCTGATACGATTGCACACGCCACGAAAAAAACTGTTACCGAAAAGATGGATGAAGACCCCGCGTTTTACGAGAAGTTCTCAAGGCTGATCCAGCAGGCGATTGAAGATTTCAGGGCGAAGAGAATCTCTGATCTTGATTATCTGAACAGGGTTGTGGAAATCCGCAACGAGGTTGATGGTAAGGTCCATGATGATGTGCCTGGCAAACTGTCTGGTAATGAAGATGCCATGGCATATTTCGGTGTGCTTAAGCCTTTCCTTGAAAAACACGAATTAGGTGAAGAAGACCTTGAATCCGTCTCGGCAGATACGGCAATTGTGATTCATGAAATACTGGAAAAACACAGGAAAATTCATTTCTGGGATGATGAGGATGCTCAAAAACAGGTGGTTAATGAGATCGATGATTATCTCTATGATGAGGTCAGGACAGCGCGAGGCGTTGCATTGTCACTTGATCAGATGGATGAGATTATTGAAAAGGTGCTGCAGGTGGCAAAGCACAGGAGTAATAACTGATGGGAGCAATAAGCCATTACGGCAGACACTCGGTTGTGTACGGTAGAAAAACCATTGACTTCAGTCTGTTCCATTGTGACCGAAAAACGATGGAAATTGCCGTGCATCCTGACAGTACCGTTATTGTTAAAGTACCCGAACAGTCCGACATTACATTGATAGAAAAGAAGATAATTAAAAGGGCTCGATGGATTCTCAGGCAACTGAATTATTTCAAACAGTTTAATCCAAGGACGCCTGATCGCTATTACGTGAACGGTGAGACCCATCTGTATCTTGGAAAGCAATACCGATTGAAGTTAGCCAAAGGCTCAGAAAACGCAGTCAAATTATATCGCGGGTTTTTTCATGTCACTTGTCGGAGCGAACCAGCGTCAGATACTGCCCGGAAACTTTTAAATCAATGGTATCTGGAAAAGGCGCAGCTGCAATTTGCGGAGAGTCTGGATCGCTGTTGGCAGAAATTAAATGGGCTTGGCATTGACAAGCCTAAACTATCCATTAGACGAATGAAAAAAAGGTGGGGCAGCCTTTCAGACAAGGGAACAGTAACCCTCAATACAGACCTGATCAGGGCGCCTAAAGAGTGTATTGAGTATGTTGTTACGCATGAGCTGTGTCACCTGAGATATCATAATCATAGCCCCGAATTTTATAAGCTCCTCGACTCTGTCATCCCGGGCTGGGAGAAGATAAAGCACAAACTCGAACTTGGTATGGTGTGAGCATGAAGTGGAAAGTGGAATGGACACAGAAGAGGGTACTGCTTAATGAACGTTAATTAAATGGGCCCTCAAAGGGAATTAATATTAACCAGGCGCCACAAAAAATACCTGCCAGAGGTGATTCTGACAGGCAAAATTGTGACGCCACATTGTGACGCTTTGATAAGCTGCTATGATACCTACCGTAACTTGCTGATTTTACTTGGCGTCCCCAAGGGGATTTGAACCCCTGTTGCCGGCGTGAAAGGCCGGTGTCCTGGACCAGGCTAGACGATGGGGACGTGTCAGGGAATGATCTTTGTTTACATCTTTTTTTGGTGGGCCGTGCTGGGATCGAACCAGCGACTCTCTGCTTAAAAGGCAGATACTCTACCGACTGAGTTAACGGCCCATGTTTCACCCGAATGTCAAACAGCGCAAAGCGAAATATGTATTTATAACGGCCGATATTGTCAATACAAAAGTGGGCTCGAAAAAATATTTGCCTAAAAAAGGAGGCCGGTCGGCTTCAGTCCGATTCGGGCTATTTACGCCAAAATTCCGGCATCAAAAAGACCATTACGGTAAAGAGTTCCAGCCGTCCCAAAAGCATGCACCAGACCAGCAGCCATTTGCCCCCCACGGGAATCTGCGCGTAGTTTTCCGTCGGGCCCACAAGGCCGAAACCGGGGCCGATATTGCCGAGGGCCGACGCCACCGCCGACAGGGCGGTGACGAAATCGACACCACACGCGGCCAAAAGGATGCTGTTGATCAAAAAAAGGCCGATGTAAAGCGCCAAAAACCCCATCACCGCGCGGACCACATCATCGGAGACCGCCTGATCCGCCACCTTGATTCGCGACACCGAGCGGGGGTGGATCAGGGTGAAAAGTTCCCGGAAGCAATATTTGAACGCCACCATGATCCGCAGGCACTTCATGCCGCCGCCGGTGGAGCCGGCCGAAGCGCCGATAAACATCCCGAAAAAGATGATCAACTGGGCCATGGCGGGCCATTTTTCATAATCGGCCGTGGCGTATCCGGTGGTGGTGATAATCGCCGCCACCTGAAAAACGCTGTAGCGTAAGGCGTTGCCGATCTCATCGTAAACGGTTTGATAGACATTGGCGGTGACAGCCGCCGTCAGCAAAATGACCATCCACAGATAAAACCGGAATTCACTGTCTTTCCAGAAGGCCAGCGGTTTTCCCCGCAGCATCAGGTAGTGCAGCGTGAAATTGATGCCGGCCAAAAACATAAAAAGCGTGATGATACCGTCAATATAGACGCTGTTGTAGTGGGCGATAGAGCTGTTTTTAACAGAAAAACCGCCCGTGGGAAGTGTGGTGAAGGCGTGGTTGAGCGCCTCGAAAAAGGGCATTTTGCCCGCCATTAACAAGACCACTTCCCCCACGGTTAGCAGCAGATAGACCTGCCAGAGGATTTTCGCCGTATCCTGAATGCGGGGTTTGAGCTTATCGGGTACGGGGGAGGGAACCTCGGCCTTATAAAGCTGCATCCCGCCGATCCCCAAAAAGGGCAGGATGGCGATCCCCAGCACGATAATGCCCATGCCGCCCAGCCATTGGATCAGGCTGCGCCAGAGGAGCAATCCCTGGGACAGCCCTTCAATATCGGCTACAATCGAGGCGCCGGTGGTGGAGATCCCCGAGGCCGATTCAAACAGCGCGTGAGTAAAAGAGCCGAACGCGCCGCCGGTGTCAAAGTAAAAGGGCAAGGCCCCAAAGAAACTTGCCGCCGTCCACCCCGTGGCGACGATAGCCATGCCTTCCCGGGGGCGAATGTGGTCGGCCTTTGCTTTTCGGCAGGCAAGGTAAAGCCCCAGCCCCGCCAGGAGGGTAATCCCCATGGCCTTTGTCAAAGCCGGGGGGCTGCCGTCCTGGTAATAGAGCCCGGCCAGCAGGGACAGCAGCATGGTCAGCCCGAAGCTGACCACCAGGACACCCGTGATTTTACCGATATAGCGCCAGCGCATGGGGAATCGTCGATCTTGTCTCGGTAATGGCGTTAGATATAATCAAGCGTAACGGTAAGCAACTTTTCCACCTTGGAAACGACCTCTTTTTGAGCAAAGATGACTACATGATCCCCCGGATAGACCACGCTATCCCCACTGGGGATAATGGCCCGGCCGTCATGCAAAATCCCGATGAGGAGGGCGCCTTTGGGAAAGTCGATATTTTTTAAGGGGCGGCCCACCACCTCCGACGTCTCCAACGCCTCGGCCTCCAGTACTTCGGCGGCCTCGTTTTGCAAAGAAACGGCCGACAGCACTTTGCCCCGCCGAATGTGCTGCAAAATAGAGTTGACTGCGGAGAGGCGGGGGCTGACCACCTGGTCAATCCCGATGGTGCTCATCAAAGGAAAATAGTTGAATTTATTCACCTTAACGATGTTTTGGGGTACACCAAAACGTTTGGCCAGTATCGCCACGATAATATTGGTCTCTTCATCTCCGGTCAACGTCGCCAGGGCATCCGTGCTTTCGATGTTTTCGTCCAAAAGCAAGCTCTGATCGGAGCCATCGCCATTGAGCACCACGCTGTGGTTCAGCAGTTCCGCCAAAGTGAGGGCCCGGTCGGGATTGCTTTCAATAATTTTTACGGTGATGCCATTCTCTTCCAAAGTTTTGGCCAACCGTAAGCCGGTCCGGCCTCCGCCGATGATCATCACCCTTTTTACCGGATGGGCCTGTTTATTCAACGCGGCCAGGGTTTTCGAGTGGGAATCGTTCTTGCTGATAAAGTAGATGAGATCATTTTCTTCCAAACGGTCGTTGCCGTTGGGAACAATCAGGGTTTCGCGCCGAACGATGGCCGCAATAAGGGGTGGGGCATCTTCTATGACGGCGCCAATGTCGGACAGTTTGACGCCGGTTAAACCGGCCTGGGCTGTTAAGCGAACCCCGATAAATGTAAATTGTCCCTCGGCAAACTCACCCACATCAATAGCCCCGGGAACGCTCATCAAGCGCTCAATCGTTTTCACCACCTCAATTTCGGGATTGATGACCCGGCTGATATGGGGTGTCCGCTCTTGCAAGGCGGGATGAAAAGGAACAAATTCCGCCGCGCGGATACGGGCCACCTTGCGGGTGTTGGGCGAAAGCAGATCAGCGGCCAGGCAGGCCGTTAAATTGACTTCGTCGCTATCGGTGACGGCCAGCAGCATCTCGGCCGATTGAATACCGGCTGATTTCAGTAGATCCGGATTACTGCCCGAGCCCTGGATTGCCTGGGCATCAATGGTTTCAGCGACCCTTCGCACCGCGACGGGGTTGTTATCGATCAAGGTGACCTGCTTGTTTTCCCCGGCCAGGCGGCGCGCCAGGTGGTAGCCGACCTCTCCGGCGCCGATGATCACAACATTCAATGGAAATTCCTCACAACCATTTCTATTGGGGCTACTTTACGAAGCGCCATCGGATTTTGCAAGTCCGGGACGATCCTTTGGGGCTGCTGATGATTGTAGCAAGTGAAAGGCCCGCTTACCATGGATAAAATGCCGGGAATTTGCCGCCGATCAGGATGATGCACATAACCAAAAGCACCAGCAAGGCGACAATATCTCTCTTTTCAAAGGTCAGATCGGGATCGGTACGATCGGCTGAATAGCAGCGGGAAGTCATCGCCAGGGCAAATTGGTCGCCGGTTTTGAACAGATTGCGCATCAATGGGATGACCTGGTTCCGGATGCGCAAAAGGGGGTTGGGGTTGTTGTCAATCAGGCGGGCCCGCCCGGCTTGGGTGATGTTGTGGTGTTCCTTGATAATGATGGGGATAAACCGCATTAAAAATGAAAGCATGATGCCGACCGTATCGGCGTTGATAAAGGGCAGGGGTTTTAAAAACCATCGGATGGCGGCGTTGATTTCGTCGGATCGGGTGACGGACAGCAACCATAAAGCCAACCAAAGCATCAGCAGCAGCCGCCAGCAAATGGTGATGCCGACGGCCATTCCGGAGATTGAAAAAGTGAGCGGCCCCCATTGGTACAGCGGTGCTTTGGTGGAAAACAGCGACCGCGCAATGACCGTCAGGGTTAATAGCAACAGGAACGCCCTGGATGACAAGAGGGCCCTGCTGACATGAAAGCGGGTTTGCACGGAGAGAGCGATGGCAAAGAGGGTCATGATCAACAGGGCGTGCGGGTTGGCGCCGCTCAATAGCAGTGAAAAGAGTAACAGCGCGGCCACTTTCAGACGCGGGTCAAGACGATGTAAAACCGTCCTGCGGGCTTGGTCGGGGCGGTTCATTTATCCGCCCCTAGGGCGGCAGCGGCACTCTGTTGAAGTGTAGGGCGCCCGGACGCCGTAGGGCTCCACCCGACGGGCTGTTGTGAGGGGTGCGCCGTCTAACGCAACAGCGCCTTTATGCAACACAATCAGGCGGTTGGCATGGTCGATCACCTTTTCGATGTCGTGGGTGGCGATGATCAACGTGCCTCCTTTTTTGTGTAAAGTCACCAATTGAGCGAGAATCCGCTGGGTGGCGGGCCAATCGAGATTGGCAAAGGGTTCGTCCAGTAATAGTACTTTGGGCCTCATGGCCAGTACGCCGGCAATGGCGAGACGTCGCTTTTCGCCGCCGGAAAGGGTGTGGGGCGGACGATGGGCAAGGTGGGTCAGCCGGGTCATACGCAATGTTTCCGCCACGCGTTGAGCAATCAGTCCACGATCCAATTTGAGATTTTCCGGGCCAAAGGCGATATCCACAGCCACGGTCTCACCCACGATTTGAGCGTCGGCGTTTTGGAAGACCAGCCCCACGGTTTGGCGGGCCTTAAGAGTGTTGCGGCCCACACGCTCCCCGGCCACCCGCACGGCGCCGGCCGTGGGGCGCAGTAACCCGTTCAAATGCTTTAAAAGAGTGGTTTTGCCGGAACCGTTCGCGCCGCATAGAACAATAAACTCGTTTTGTAAAATGGACAGAGAGATATCGTTTAGCGCAACGGTTCCATCTTCAAAACGGTGCGAAAGCTTTTCGGTTTTGATGATTGGCGGCATCGATTTTTTAATGCGGGACGAATGGCCGGATGGCTTTACAGACGGGCACGGCGGCGATGATTTTTAAGGCGTCACCGATTAAAAAGGGTAGCATGCCTACCGCCACCGCCTTGGACCAGGGCATGCCGGTCACCATTTTGAGCCAGGGAACGCCCAGGGCGTAAATGACAACGGTGCCCACCAGTAGCGCCGGCACCGCTTTTAAAAAGCGACGGCCGCCTGAATGATGGATCAGGCTGACCAGCCCCGCTGCCGGAAGACAACTGATCAGGTAGCCGCCCGTGGGCCCGGCGATCCGGCCGATGCCGCTGGAACCGCCCGCAAAAACCGGTAAGCCGATGACGCCGGCAAAAAGATAGAGCGCCACAGCCGCCAATGCCCAGCGCGGCGGTAGCAAAAGCCCGGTGAGCAGCACAAAAAAGGTCTGCAAAGAAACGGGCACCGGCCCGATGGGGATCATCACATAAGCCCCCACCACAATAAAAGCGGCCATCAAAGCGGCGGTTATTAGCTTCCGCAACTGTCGGATTTCGGAAGTTGCATGCATTGAGTTGTTTACGGGGGTCATCTCCATTTGTCCTGTATTTTAGTAAAGGTTTCGGGTGTTTATATGAAAAGTCTCGCCCCTTTAAGGCGTTAAAAACGGACTTTTCATCGTCTGTTGTGGCCGTCGGCAGTCATGGTCGTTAGTTAGGGGCGCCACGCGGTTTTTCGGATTTGTCCAAAAAGCAGTCACCAAAGGCAATATGGACAACTTCTCCGCTCTTTTTTGCTACCATCAACGCGCCGGATGAATCCACATCCAGGGCGGTTCCCTTGATGGTCTCGTGCAGGGTTTGCACGATCACCCGTTGACCGAAATTAACGGCGTATTGTTTCCATTCGGCAAAGGTGTCGTCCCATTGACCTTGTTTCAGGTGCGTTTCCAATGCATCTAAAAAGGCGCCCAAAAATCGGTTGCGCGCCACCGGGCGCCCCACCTTCGCCTTGACGGATGTGGCCTCGGAAAGATTACCAGGCGGAGTATTGTTCAAATTGAGACCCATACCGATGTTGATGTAGGCGATCATATCACCTTCGGCGGAGACCTCGGACAGCATGCCGCACACTTTTTTACCATCAATTAAAATATCGTTGGGCCATTTGGTGCCGGCCTGGACATGGTATAAATGTCCAAGCCGCCGGGCGATGATCGCCGCCACCTGGAAATTAACCCGCGCAATGGCCGGCAGTTCGATCCGGGGACGCAGCACCACTGTCAAGTAGAGCCCGCCTTTGTTGGAGACCCATTGCCGATTAAGCCGTCCCCGGCCGCCGGTTTGGCGATCGGCTGTGACAACACTCATTTCCGGGCAGCCTTTTTGGGCCAACGCTCGCGCGTTTTCCATGGTGGAGGCCACCGACGGAAAATAGTGGATCCTATTTTCCCAACGGGGAAACTCCCACGGGTAGGGGATGTCCGGAGACGAACGCAGACGATATCCGTTGGGCGTTGTTTCGATTTTGTACCCCGCCGACCCCAACGTCCTGATCTGTTTCCAGACCGATACCCGCGAAACACCCAAACGGTCACTGAGCTGCTGGCCTGAGCGGATCGTAGCGTTTTCCCTGAGCAGTTTGAGCAATTGGCTTTTCATTGAAAACCGATATCGTTAACCGGCAAAAATTTCTGGTTAACAGTTGGGTCGGTAAATGTCAATCAAATTGCGACAGCGATATTAATCTTCAAAAGATTTGGTCATTGACATTTTATCCGTGGCTGAATAATTTACCCCGGTGATTGCTTTAGGCTATGTGGTCAGTATCTTCTGGCATCTCGTGTTAAACGCCAAACTGATATGATGATCCATCTCGGTAAAAAATGACAACCAACATGCGGAGACTATAATGCAATCAAAAGAGGTCAGTGAATTGATGGTGCCCATCGCAGAATACGCTACCATCCACGAAGATGCCACCATGGAAGAGGCCATGCAGGCCCTTGAAAATGAGAACAAGAATTTTGGAGACGCACCCTACCGGCACCAGTCACTGGTGGTGATTAACGATAACAAACATGTGGTGGGACGCGTAAGCCAAATCGATATGTTGCGGTCGCTGGAGCCGGGGTATAGCCAGATCAGTGATAAAGATCGCTGGCTGGGACGTTCCGTATTGAGTAAAAAGGTGTTGATTACCCTGCGTGAAGAGTTTGGCCTATGGGAGCAACCGTTAGAATCGATGTGCAAGTCAATCCAACGGACAACTGTGAAAGACTACATGCAAAAACCGACGGAAGGTGAGTTTGTTTTCAACACCGACACATTGAATATTGCCGCCCATAGAACTGTCATGGGCCGGCATCACAGTTTACTGGTGATCCGCAAAGACAAGACCATTGTCGGCATCTTGAGATCCACGGATATGTTTAACGCCTTTTACGATATGCTGGATACAGGTACGCATCCATAGCCCCCAATTGAATGAATCGGTTATAAAAACGGAAACGGCTACGTTTTACGCGTAGCCTTTTGGGATGGAAAGCAACCTGCGTGAAAAACAGTTGCGGCAATGGCAAAAAGCGGTGACACGCTCGTTTGATTGGGTTCAGGATCGCTAACGGCGCTGTTGTATCTTGTTAAAAGAGCGTTATGATATGGTTTGATTTTAACCATCATAACGATATTCAGAGGCTTGAATGGGAACAGCAATGATGACCCTTTCGCAAATTGCCGAAGATCGTGACCTGGTCAACCGGATTGATTGGGAGATGACCCCGGAAGAGGCGGTGCGTCTCTACCTGGAGTGGGGCAACAATTGGGCCCGGGGCAACTATGTAATCCGCTCCAAAGATGATTTTTCCTATTATTTTGTTGTCAATACCTGGAAGGAAAAGCCGGTTATCTATCTGATCCGGCGCAATTCAGACGCCGCCGATGAGCTGGCCAAAATCGAGTTGCCCGACGATATGGCCGCACGCTATTTGGAATCAGTCAGCCACCACAAAGGCGTATATGCGGTTGACGGTGAAGTGCGCCAGTGGCTGGAGGAGCAGTTGGGGGCCAATGCGTAATCCCGGCCAGGGGTGTACCGGACAGGAAATTGAGATGCAGCAAAACAGCCCTGAAAACGCTTTGATCCTTGGTCCAGAAAGAAACAGCGTGATTGGTTCACTCTTTTTCGATCCGATCCATCCGTTTGAGTCCGGGTGAGACCATGTGTTCCGTACATTCCGGACACATTCCCACAAATTCCAGGTGGTGATCGATTACCCGAAAAGCGGTGGATTTTTTCACCGCAGCCTCCATATCTTCCGCCGGGTGATACGCCACATTTTCCACCTTGGCGCAAACCGCACAGCGCACATGGTAGTGGCGCCCGGTCTCACCGTCCCAGCGGTTCCGGCCGCCGCCCAGTTCCAGTTTGTTGATCGCTTTAATTTCATAGAGGAGTTCCAGGTTGCGGTAAACGGTACCCAAGCTGATTTTGGGCAGAATCTTGCGAACCCGCAGATAGATTTCGTCGGCGCTCAAATGGGCTCCGGTCTCGCGCAGGGTTTGTAAGATTAACGCTCGTTGACGGGTCAAGCGGTATGGGGGGCTATCAGCCAAAAGCTTCCTTTTGCGACGTCATCAGCGGTCATCCATGGGCACAAACACACACTCATCCGGCCCGCAATAATCACCTATATACTGCGCCCGCGGACGATAGAGTGCCGGCTTGGGTGCGGCTTCGCCAAAACGTTCCTCCAAAACATGGGCAGTCCAGCCGGACACACGGCTAATGGCAAAAAGCGGTGTGAAAAGATCAACAGGAAACCCCATGGCGTAATAGAGCGAGGCGCTGTAAAAATCAACATTAACAAAAATATCAATCCCCTTGTGCTCTTTAAAGATCGCCTTGCCGACTTTCTCCAGTTCACGGGAGATCTCATACCACTTGGATTGACCGGTCCGATCGCACATGGTTTTAGACATGGGCGCCAGAATCAGGGCTCGTGGGTCGTCCACCTTATAGACGGCGTGCCCCAGCCCAAAGATCACTTTGCCCTCTTTTAGAATATTTTCAACATAGCCGGCCACATTATCGATGGAACCGATCTCCTGGAGCATACGCATCACCCGTACATTAGCGCCCCCGTGAAGATCGCCCGAAAGGGACCCAATGGCGCCCACCACGGCACTGTACATATGCGCCTGGGCAGAGGCGATTTGTCGTGCGGTAAATGTTGAGGCATTAAAGGTGTGGTCGGCATGAAGCACCAGGCAGGCGTCCATGAAACGGACTTGATCATCGTCAGGAATTTCACCGGTAAGCATGTATAAAAAATTGGCCGCATGACCCAAATCGGGGTTTGGCGTGATGGGTTCCTCACCTTTGCGAATCCGCGCCCATGCGGCCAAAAGCGTTGTCAGCTGCGCCACCAACTTGACAGCGGTTTTGCCGTACGCCTCCCGCGAAGCGGTTTTACTGTCAGGGTCATATCCGGCCAACATGGCAACCCCGGCTTGCAGGACATCCATGGGCAAGGCCTTTTTGGGCAGACATTGCAACGCCGTTAGCACATCCCCGGGAACAGCCCGCACGTTGGCTGAATCACGGCGGAAGCTGGTTACTTCCTCTTCATTAGGCAGTTTTTCAAACAGCAGTAGATAAATCACCTCTTCAAAGGTGGTTTTTTCCGCCAAATCCTTAACCAAATAACCCCTATAAATCAGCTTGCCCGCCGCACCGTCCACCATGCTGATCCTGGTGCTGGCAACGGTAACCCCACGTAACCCTGTGTTTACGGTTGGTATGCTTTCATTCATTATATCCCCCTTGTTTACGTATGCTCACTCATACAACCGCCCGAACCGCTTTGCGGTAAAACCCGTGTGGATTGAAGGCGTCGCTGATCTCTTTAAAAATTAAAATTTTGGCCGGAATTGTCAAGCGGTATCCTCTTTGGATAAAAACCGGCGGTCCCGTAAAACGCTGACCCATGGTACTTGCACCTTTGGAAACCACTTTTTCGAGACGGTATCAGGAGACCCCTGATCCACCATCAAAAAAGTAAAAAACCTCGTTGTGCTTGAGCAATCAAGCGGATAGTATGATTTCAATAGAAGAAAACAGGCGATTCATCGTCTTATGTGGAAAAATAAAGAAAGCCTTATGGTAATTCGAGCCTTCGTTCACCTGATAAAAGTAGGGCGGCAATCCTTTGCCGCCGGACAAAGCGTCAGCGCTTACAGGTTGCAAACCCCGCTTGTCGGCATAGGGATGCCGACCTACGAAAAGCTGAGACATCCGATAGGGCGGTAACCCTTTGCCGCCAAACAAGGCGTCAACGCTTGCAGGTTGCAACCCCCCCCCCCCGCCTGTCGGCATAGGGATGCCGACCTATGCTGCGGTATGAGTGAAACAGTTGGCGCTTTATGTCAAATCCATGCAATGATGAAAAAGCCGGCCCTGGGAAAGTGTTTTCAGCCCAGGCGGATGAAGGCGATTCGACTTTCCCTGATCCACTTACCGGGCCGTGTGGTTTACCGCTCACGGTGTTTGATGATCCGGCTGACAAAACATCATCCATCCTTCGAGTTATTGGTGGGCGCCAGGCGGAGAATTGCCATGCTGCAACCGCTGCCATACGGCTAAGCGGCAGTGAGCAGCAAGCTTTGGCCGGTCAGGGGATTTTGCCAGGGATGATGGGCCTGTAAAAAGTCTGATGTTGCAGATGTTTAT
>Ga0056123_1000030_pt1 | contig 29747 bp, 25 predicted proteins | sample WorMetHEROISLAND_3_FD_71122 | JGI IMG/M metagenome (GOLD analysis project Ga0056123, IMG submission 71122) | Marine gutless worms symbiont microbial communities from Max Planck institute for Marine Microbiology, Germany - Olavius sp. 3 HERON ISLAND ...
GGTGACGGGCGAGCTGGTGCGTCACGGCAAGGGAGGCGCCGTTGCGGCGCTGGCGCCGACGGGTCTCTCCCTGGATTCGGACGCGCATGTTCTGAACCGGGAGTTTGTGCGGGGCCTGGCGTCCGACGGCCGGAGCTTGGGAGAGGCCTGGCGGGAGAGCCAGGCGCGCGCCCTGGGGTCGGTATCGCCCTTTATGCTGGAGATATACCAGGTGACGGGTGATCCGGCGGTGCATCTGCCGTAACCGCAAAGAGAGGGGAGAGGGGGATTGTGATACTCATGATCCCCCCTTATTCTCCCATTCCCCGAATGGGAGAATAACCCTCGTCTTTAGGCGGTTGAGAATTCACGATCCGTGCAAATTCACCCGACAGGGCCGGCCCCGTATGGGCGGTAATCAGGTCGTTTCTTTTTTCATGCTTGAAAAGCAGTCCGGTTTGTCTGATCATTGTTTTCACCTCGTTGGTGAGGGCTGCCTGTTGATCAAATACCTCCAATGGACCTGAACCAACGAGGTTTTTCAATCTTTTTCGTTATAAATCCCTCGTCAATCACGGATCCGGGGGCTGGTGCACGGAGGGGATGAGCGCCTTGGTGAAAAGTTGGTTCCTCGATGTTTTGTGTGGATTTGACATAAAATGCCGACCGTTTCACTCATACCGCAACATAGGTCGGCATCCCCATGCTGACAATACGGCATGGATTCCCAGGCCTTTTACCCCCTCATCGGCGGCAAAGGGTTGCCGCCCTACCAGCAGCCTTGTTTGGCGGCAAAGGGTTTTTATGTAGGTCGGCATCCCCATGCCGACAGGCGGGGTTTTGCAACCTGCAAGCGTTGACGCCTTGTTTGGCGGCAAAGGGTTGCCGCCCTACTTTTATTTTTCCACATAAAACGATGAATCGCCGAAAAGTTGCTACGTGTGGCGGTACAACGGAAATTACGCTCTTGCTGTCAGAGGTTACAGTTGCAAATCGATCAGAGATGACCTACCTTCTGTGCAATAGATGCTTGAGGAACATTTCACCATCTAACAAAGGGGGGTTCTATGCTGCCGACCATTAAAAAAATTCTGTATGCCACCGATCTTTCAAAAAATTCAGCATTTGCGCTATCCTACGCCGTCAATGCGGCGATCAGTTATGACGCCGAGCTGGTTATTGTGCATGTATTGGAGCCAATCAACCCGACAGTGGAGAATGTGCTCATTGGCAAGTTGGGCGATAAGTTTCTTGCCGAAGATTTTAATGAGCGTTCCGACGAGGCCAAGACGGGTATCCACCAACGATTGGAACGAGTATTGGGTGAAATCGAATCGGAAACCGCTGCAAAGCTTCGTCCCAAAATTGACATGATGGTTTGCAAAGGGTTTCCCCCCGAACAGATCCTTGGCAAATCCGATGACCTGAATTGCGATGCGATCGTTATGGGCACCCACGGGAAAGGCTTTTTGAGTCAAACCTTTTTGGGCAGCATGGCTAAAATGGTCTTACGCCGGACACGCAAGCCGGTCTTTATTATTCCGTTGCCCAATGAAGCGTCCGGGGTGACAACCAAACAGGGGTAACCGTCATGTAACCCATTGTACCCGATGTAAAGCGGAGCCTGGCAAAGGGGATTGTATATGGTGCCCGATCACCTCATTATTATCGGCAGGGGACCGGCCGGTCTGTCAGCGGGTATCTACGCGGGCCGGGCGGGGATTGCCACGACGGTCATCGGATGTTCCCCCAAGGTGGCCGGCGATTACGATGATGATAAACAGCAAACCAATATCCCCGGGGTCTTTGCTGCGGGTTAGTGTGGCTGTTGGGGAAGGGGCCTTGGCGGCGCGTTCGGCGATTCGGTTTTTAAAAGCGCGTCGAAAGGCGCCATAGGTGACAGCCAAACCATCAAAACCCGGTGCTCGGCGAAGGTGACGACTATCAAACCGGTGGTTGAGCCACGCGCTTTAGCTCAGTAGTTGTTTTACCAGCTTTACTGCGCCGGGAGCATCGGCGCTGTAGCCATCAGCTCCAATCTGGTCTGAAAACGCCCGGGTAACCGGCGCGCCGCCGATAATGGTCCGGGTGGCCATCCCCGCTTCCCTGACGGCCTTTACGGTGCTTTCCATGGAAGGCATGGTGGTGGTCAACAATGCTGAAAGGGCGATGACATCCGCATTCTTCTCGGCGGCGGTCTTGACAAAAGTTTCGCTGTTCACATCCACACCAAGATCAACCACTTCAAATCCGGCACCTTCCATCATCATGGCGACGAGGTTTTTACCAATATCGTGCAGATCCCCTATTACGGTGCCGATAACGATGGTGCCTTTGCTATGGCTCTGTTCGCTGGTCAGGTGGGGCTTGATGACCGCCAGTCCGGCCTTCATGGCCTGGGCTGCCATGAGCATTTCGGGAACAAAAAGCTCACCGGCGCTGAACTTTTCACCCACCACCTCCATGGGGCTGATCAGTCCATCGTCTAAAATGATCTGGATATCCGTACCCGCGTCCAATTCCGCCCGGGTTTTTGAGGTGGCCGTTTCAGCGTCAAAGGCCAATACTGCATTAAAAATATCCGTGATTGCCATGTTGCTTCTCCTCCGGTGTTGTGTGCGATATTGGTGGAATCGTAAGTTTAATGAGTCTCTATTAATGAAAGTACAATATATTGTCAATATATTTATAGCGGTTTGAAGTGGTTTGATCATTGACGGGATTTGACGGGCTTTTGATCTCTACCCGGGTAACCGTAAGCCCCATTTCCGGTTCGTCCATGTTTCATTACGGCAAGATGCGTGATGGCGACAGGTGTTTCCGGCACTCTGCAATGGAGGCCCTTTCTTTAAGCCTTACAATGACCGGCACCCCGGTATCTTCGTGTACTTGATTGCGGATGTTTTTAATAGACCCTTCCAATTGTTTAATCTCATCCGAGAAGATGGCATCATCAACGGCAATCCAGATTTCCAAAAAGACCCTGGTACGGTATTGGTTCTCAAAGATACAGTAGTACCGTGGAGGCATGCCGAGAGCGGTTTCAATGCTGTCACGAATCTGCTCGGCGTGTACCTTCACCCCGCGGATACAGATTAACCGGTCGCTACGCGCGGTCTGCCACCCGATGCGTATCAGCCGGCAATCGCAGTCGCAGGGGGTCTCGAGGATACGCGCCATATCGCCGGTTCGAAACCGGATCAGGGGATAGGCCCGTGTCGTCAGGGTGGTCAGAACAAGTTCGCCGATTTCTCCGGGCGGTAGATTCTGACCGTTAGCCGGATCGATGATTTCGGGTAAAAAATGGTCGTCGTTGACGTGCAGACAGGATCGATGAGTACACTCATAAGCCAGGGCTGGGCCGGGAATTTCGCTCAATCCGAAATGCTGCCAGGTGCGGATATGTAATTTATCTTCCAGGTAATCACGCTGGGCCGAATCTGCCGGTTCACCTGCCAGAATAACCTTTTCGAGACTGAAATCCCGGGGGTCCAATTGCTGTAATTCAAGATGGACGGCTAATTGGCGCGCATAGGAAGGGGTCGTAACCAAGACCGAAGGCCTGTAATCACGCATTACCATCAGCTGCTTTTCGATGGAGAGCAGGGTATTGGGAATCACGCCGGCGCCCAGCACCTCCGCTCCGCTTTGATAATCGTGGCCCCACGTATCCAGCCCTGGGTCAAGACTGATCTGCAAAATATCATCCGACGTGATACCGGAATTCTCCAGGGCAGTCGCAACAATCGTTTCCCAGGTACGCAGATCCTGGCGGGTATAACCGCTGACCGTCGGATTGGAGCCTGTACCCGGCGCCGTATGAATTCTGACGATATCGCGCAAGGGCACCGCAAACAGACCGTAGGGGTAATTTTGGCTTAGATGTTTGCGGGTGGTAAAGGGCAGCCGTTCAAGATCGTTCAGCGATTGGATATCCGACGGATCGATCCCATTTTCACGCAGCCGCCGCTGATGAAAAGGAACATTGCCAAAGGCCCGGTTTAAGGTACTTTGCAACAGCTCCAGGACAAACTGGGTCCGGTCTTCGGGGACACAGACATGGTTATTTGTTTTTTCCATCATAGAAATCACCGTAATCCTTACCTAGGTAAGCCCGTTTCACTTCCACATCTTCCAGCAGATCACCGGATTTGCCCTGAAGCACCACCTTCCCGGTTTCAAGCACGTAGCCCCGGTTGGCGACCTGAAGCGCCGCTTTGGCGTTTTGCTCCACCAACAGGACGGTTTTACCCTCATCCCGCATCCTGACGATGACTTTGAAAATGTCCTGTACAATAAGCGGCGCGAGCCCTGTAGAAGGTTCATCCATCATGAGTAAAGAGGGTTTGGACATCAGCGCCCGCCCCATGGCCAGCATCTGCTGTTCACCGCCGGAAAGGGTCCCGGCATATTGCCCCCGGCGCTCTTTTAAAATGGGAAACAGCTCGTACTGCGCCTCCAGTTGCCGCAGCAGCGCTTTGCTGCCCTTGCGCTTTACGGTATGTCCGCCCAGAATCAGGTTCTCTTTGACCGAGAGCGATGCAAAAATCTGTCGGCCTTCGGGAACCATGACACAGCCCAGAGCCGGTATCTTTGGAGCCGTGAAATTGGTAATGTTTCTGCCCTCGAAAAGAATTTCGCCCGAAGCGGCCCGTAGCAGCCCCGCGATCGTGGAGAGGAGTGTTGTTTTACCGGCGCCGTTGGCCCCGATGATCGTGACGATTTCCCCTTGGGTGATATGCATGGAAACATTTTTCAGGACTTTGAGGTTTCCATAACCGGCCTGAAGATTGCGGATCGTCAACATATTGCTATAAAGGTCCTATTCCCCAAGGTAGATTGTAATCACGTCCCTGTTATCCTGGATGGCCCGTGGTACATCTTCGGCGATTTTTTGACCGAAGCTCAGGACCATAATTTCGTCGGATATTTCCATCACCAGAGACATATCATGCTCCACCAGCAAAACGGTAATATCCAGGTCGCGGATACGGGTGATCAGCCGACCCACCTCCAAAGTCTCTTGCATGCTGAGACCGGCGGCCGGTTCATCCAAAAGTAAAAGTCTCGGTTCCAGGGCCAGCGCCCTGGCAAACTCAACCGCCCGCTGCTGCCCGAAGGCCAGGCCGGCGGCATCCACGTCGGCATAGGCCGCAATTTCGAGAAGCTCCAGTAGTTGCATCGACTCAGCCCGGATCCGCTTTTCTTCTTTCAAGGTCCAGGGCAACTTTAGCATTGAGGCCATAAACCCGGCGCGGCTTCTCAAATGACGGCCCACCATGACATTTTCAAGAGTCGTCATACCGTGAAAGAGTTTGATGGTTTGAAAAGTTCGGGCAATACCGGCGGCGGCAATGTGGTGCGGTTTGCGTCCCTCAATACGGCGGCCGTCAAACCGCACGCTGCCCGAGTTGGCCGCCAGGGCGCCGGTAATAAGGTTAAAAAGCGTTGTCTTGCCGGCCCCATTGGGGCCGATGACCGCTTTAATGGCGCCTTTTTCAACACCGAAGGAGATATCGTTGACGGCATGCAATCCGCCAAACGTTTTGTGCAGTCGGGAAACTTCCAGCAGCGCCATTACAGCCCCTCTTTTGGATGTTGCCGATTCCGGTTGTTGAAGCGTCCTGCCCATTGGGTGAAACGGCTGCGCCATTTGATACTGAGAATCCCGTTGGGTGCAAACAGCATGATTGCGATCAAAATAACTCCGAAGACCGCATCGTCGTATGATCCAAACACCCCCCGCAAGGATAAGAAATTGAGAATAGCCGCCATGAAAAGCGCTCCCCACAGATGGGCCATACCTCCTACCGCAACAATGGCCACATAGCGTACCGACTTCATGACACCGGCCTCGGAGGGTCCGATACCGCCATTGTAATGGGTTAAAAAGACACCGGCAATTGCCGCAAAAACGGCAGAGAGCACAAAGACCATCAGCTTGAAACGGGCCGTGTGAATCCCCACCGAGGCGGCCGCTTCTTCGGAGCCGTGGATCGAGCGTAACGCCCGGCCGATCCGGCTGTCGATTAAATTCTGTAATACTATGATACCGAGGATCAAGAGTCCCCAGGCAATATAGTAATTTTTTTCTCGGGCGCCGAAATCGCCGCTTACGGTAAGTCCGGGCAAAAGATGGAAAGGGGGGACTTCCGAAAGACCGTCCGCTTCACCAAAGTATTCGCTGGCCAGCACAATGCGGTAAATAATGGTGCCAAAACCCAGGGTTGCCATGGCCAGATAGTGGCCTTTGAGTTTTAACACGGGAATTCCAAGCATCCATGCAATCATCGCGGCGCTCAGCACAGCGATGATACAGGCCGCCCACGGGGTAACCGCCATGAGGGTGTCGCCGTAAATATCCCGGCCTGTTACCAACAGTCCCATCGAGTCCAGCAAGTTGAGCAGGGCAAGGTCTTTGTAGGCAATCAGATTGCGGGTTGTTAAGGCGGCCGACAAGTAGCCGCCAATGGCAAAGAAACCGGCATGGCCGAGGGATATCTGACCCGCATAACCCATGACCACGCAAAGGCCGATAATCAACAACGCGTAATAGGCGGACATCGTTAACTGGGTCAGATAAAACCGGGTGCCGGTCCATGCGGTGATCAACTGGACAGCAATGATGACCATAGCCAGCAGTGCAAGGGGAAGCAGTTTTTTCACGGTTAAAACTCCTTCAACCCGGCAGCCGTGCCTGATCCGAAAAGACCGTGGGGACGTATAAACAGGATCAACAGCAAAATCGAGATGGCAATGACATCTTTGAAAGCCAGGGGTACTATTGAAACGGAAAAGGCCTCCAGGATACCGAGCAGCAGCCCGGCGCCCACGGCGGCCATGGAGTTACCCAAGCCGCCCAGGATCGCGACGGTAAAACCTTTGATGGCCAGTCCGGTGCCGATATCATACTGGGAGGAAGTGATGGGCGACATGACGCATCCGGCCACCGCACCGATAGCGGCGCTCAGCATAAAGGAGAGTGTTACCATGTTGCGGGTATTGATCCCGCAGAGAATGGCGGCTGTGCGGTTAGCGGCGCAGGCCCGCATTTGCCGACCCACGGAAGTGGCCTGGAAAAAGAGGCTCAGAAAAGCCACCATCAGGCCACAAGCGCCGATGACCCAAAGGACCTGGGGTGAAATGCGGGCGCCCAAAATGGCGACGGTGGTGATTTCATTACCGAAAAAATAGGGGAGGGAACGAATCGATTCACCCCAGATGTGCAGCGCCGCTTCGCGGGTCAGGATCGACAACCCAATGGTAATGATGATCATTCTAAGTACGCCGGGGCTCTCCAGCCAACGGATAAAACAGATCTCCAGCAATGCACCGAACAGCATGGTGAGTAAAACCGCCACGCTGATGGCCGCGGGCAGCGGCATAAACCCCAAAAGGGATATGGCAAGCATCCCGCCCAGCATGACAAACTCGCCCTGGGCAAAATTGATGATCCCTGTCGTATTGTAAATAATATTAAAACCAATGGCCACAATGGCATAAATAGCGCCATAGGTGATACCGGCAAAGAGGTATTGGACAAACAGTTCTGATGTCATTTTACAAGATGTCCTGACGCCGGCCGTTTAGGTGGAGATGGAATCATAAAACCCGGATTTTGCATGAAATTTTACCAAAATGGTGTTTACGAGATAACCGTAAACATATGGTAACAAGCTGAAATATCAGATATAAACAATTTTCTGGTAAAATTTCATGCAAAATCCGGGATAAAAAGGGCCGGGTAATCCCGGCCCTTCGCGGATTGCTCGAACTGCGTCGGCTACTGTTACAAGGCGGTTGTTTGACAAACTACATCTCTTTGTAGGGAACGAACTTTCCATCCTTGACCATGATCATTTCAAAGGCGTCTATATCGAGCCCATTGTGATCCTCCGCCGAAAAATTAAAAATACCACCGGTCCCCGGCAGATTGGTGATGTTTTCAATCTCGTCACGAATTTTGGACTTGTCGGCGCCGGCCTTTTCAATGGCGGCCTTGACAATGATAAACGCATCGTAGGCATGCCCACCAAAGGTTGACGCGGTCTCCTGGTAACGGTCTTCATAAGCGGCAATGTAATCCGTCAACACTGTTTTTTGGGGGTGTTCCGGGGGTAGCAGGTCGGCCACCAATAGTCGGCCGGCCGGAAAGATAATGCCTTCCGCGGCGGCGCCGGCCGTTTCAACATATTTAATGTTGCCAAAACCATGACTCTGAAACAGCGGAACATCCCAACCCGCCTGGCGCATGTTCTTGGCGACGATTGCCTGTGCGGGAACGATGGACCAGTTAACCACCGCCTGGACATTATCGTTGGCCTTGATTTTTGCCACAACCGCCGAAAGATCGTTGGATTTTTTATCGTACACTTCCGTTTCGACGACTTCGATGCCCATCTCCGGCGCAATTTTCAGCAGTTGGGCCTTGCCGGCCTTGCCAAAACCGGTGTTGCCCGCCAAGACGGCGATTTTGGAAATTCCCTTCGCTTTCATGGTTTGAAAGATTTTTTGAGCAGCGTGCGAATCTTTTTGAGGCGTTTTAAAAACGTATTGGGCAACGGGATTGACAATGACTTCGGCCGCAGCACAGGAAACCAGCGGTGTTTGCGCCTCTTCGAAGATCTTTTTGATCTTCATGGTCTCCCCGGAAGTGGATGGTCCCAGTACGGCGACCACTTGTTCCTCTTCAATGAGCTGTTTGGCAAATGAGATGGCCTTTTCCGGATTGGCGCCCGAATCCTTGACAATCAAATCAATTTGTTGGCCGTTAATACCCCCTGCGGCATTGGTTTGCTCCACCAGCATCTCCAGGGTGCGCGCCTCAGGTCCTCCTAAAAACGATGCCGGTCCGGTAACGGCTAAAATGGCCCCCAGCTTGATCGTTTCCGCCATAGCGACGGGAACAATCGCCAGGCTGATCACCAGAGCCATGACAATAAGCTTACTGTAACGGTGCGTCATCTTTTCCCCCTCAATTCGGTTTGACCAGATCTTATGACCTGTTGAGATTAAAAACATCCGCGTTTAAGACATCACGGCTGATCCAAATGTTTATTGGTACGGTCATGATCGTTTTTTAGCAGCCCGTAAAAAGCATGGTTGATGTTATAGTCTCTTTTGATTCTTTTTTCAACCGGATGAATATATTGAATATTTCGAGGATACCATTTTGATAATCTTGTAAAAAGTCCGATTTTTGCATTTTTTTCTGCTGTAACCCATTTCCAAAGATTACGCTATGCAAATCGTTGAGCCGGAAAAATGAAGGATCGCGTATCTATTGAAAAAATTAAGGGTCGTTCCCCCCGGACGCTATTTTCATGTGACCATCAACGGTTACAAAAAATCCTTGGGATAGAGCAACGTCATTATCACCATGATGTTTACCGCCTTGGGGATGAAACTCGTGGAATCGCGGGATCACCGTTGTATGAGATCACAAGCGCGGATATGGCGTAAAATCCACTTGCAACAGGACTGTTTTGTGCGATATGCATCTTGACAGGACTTTAATACTGGACGTGCCTGATCCATCAATTTTAATTTAGGGTCGGGCTTGGATAGCGGCTTGTTTTCCATATTTCGATTGAATTATAAGGTCATGAAGAAAAACTTAAAAAATGATGAAGGATATAGGAAAAAAATATCTTCTCTTGATGAAAAGCTGTTTGCATATTTCCGAAGTATCATGAAAATTGATAACAACCTGAGCAGGCAGCTTGTAAGTTTCCAAGCAAATAAAAAGCTCTCTGCTTACAGATGGTATAAATACAAAGAAGCTTTTTCAGCTGCTCTTGTTCAGTATTTTCTGTCTGGGTACAATATTTTGGGAGGTATTATATTTGACCCGTTCGCAGGTTCGGGAACAACCCTGTTTGCATCGTCAGAAGCCGGATATGATTCGGAAGGCATTGAATTGTTACCGGTCGGTCAACAGATTATTCTAAATAGAATAATTGCAAATAATCTGAATCAGGACGATATAAACAGAATTAAATTCTGGAAAGACAATTTGCCATGGGAAAAATGTAAGACTTCCGAAAAAATAAATTCTATCAAAATTACCTCAGGAGCCTATCCTGAAAAAACTGAGATATCCATATCCCGTTTTTTAAGCGCTATAAAAAAAGAAAAAGAAAACGTCCGGGATATTTTGTTTTTTTCTTTGTTATGTATTTTAGAATCAATAAGCTATACCCGAAAAGACGGTCAGTTTCTTCGTTGGGATTACCGTTCGGGAAGAAGAAGGGGGCAGAATACATTTGATAAAGGGAAAATCTATTCATTTGATGAAGCATTAATTGCCAAACTTGATGAAATTATCAATGATATCAGTGGTACAAATATTCAATTAGACCTTTTTTCAGATAACTGCCGGGAAAATATTACATACAGAAATATAAAGCTGTATCCCGGTTCCTGCCTGAATGTCCTGCCTGAACTTCATAGCCTCAGGTATGAAGCCGTTATAACTTCTCCTCCTTACTGTAACCGATATGATTATACACGGACATACGCTCTTGAACATGCTATGATGGGTATTCAGGAACATGAACTGATCGATTTACGTCAGAAAATGTTAAGTTGCACAGTGGAAAATCGTGAAAAAAAACTTCTCAATCTCAATAATGGCTGGACTCCGGCTGTCAGATCATGTGACAAAAATGTATTACTTCAATCAATAATAAACTATCTAGAGTATAAAAAAACAGTCGGAGAGCTTAACAACAACGGAATACCCAGAATGATAAAGGGCTACTTTTATGAAATGGCCTGTGTGATACACGACTGCTTCAGGTTGTTAAAAAAGGGCGGTATAATTTTTATGGTTAATGATAATGTGCGTTATGCAGGGGCAGCTGTTTCGGTAGACCTTATTCTGGCAAAAATTGCAGAAGAAGCAGGGTTCACAATTGAAAACATATTGGTATTACCGAACGGCAAAGGAAACAGCAGTCAGCAAATGGGGGCTCACGGTCGAGAAATATTAAGAAAATGTGTTTATGTCTGGAGAAAACCCAATTGAAAAACACGACTTATATAAATCATCTGGTTTCTGCTGAATCCCTGGTTACTCCCTATGAACAGACCCGTGCAGGCTTTGTTGCTCTTGCCCTGGAAAAAAACAGAAAGGCGATTCCTTATGTTGAAGAGGCCAAAGCGCTTAAATCTCTGACCAAGAAAACTGAAAAACCTTCACAATTATTAAATATTTCTGAAATCCGTTCATCACTTCTGACTGCTTCCGATGTCTCAGATAAAGCTGCAAATCACCTTACAGAAGAAGATAAAACAGAAGCAATACGAAATCTGATTGAAAATTTTCTTGAGCCTTCCGGCAGAGATTTCATTGATGAGCTTATTTACCGTTTTCTTTTAACCAGAGGTGATAGTCTGGGCGGAAGCATGAGAAATCTTGCAGGATCATTGGGTGAAAGAAAATTCAGCCGGACTCTAATTTCAACATTGAGAGTTCATGGAAAAAAATATTCATGGTTACATTCCAAAACAAGAAAATGGGTCGGATGTTCTGAAGATGACGCTGATATTGAATTATATTTAAAAGGGCTTAACTGGGCCGCACATGGAGAACAAAGAACCCTGATTTATAACCTGACAGTTCCGCTAGTAAGAAATAATGTCGATTTCAGTCTTTTAAAATCAGACTCCGAAGAAATGATATTCCGAAATGACAGAAAATCCTGTCATTTCAGACATGATTCATACGTTGCTCTCGGTGAACTGAAAGCCGGTATTGATCCGGCAGGTGCTGATGAGCATTGGAAAACCGCCAACACCGCATTGGGTCGTATTCGTAATGCTTTTTCATCAAAGAAATTCAGGCCAAAAACATTTTTCATCGGTGCCGCTATTGAAAAAGCTATGGCAGAAGAAATCTATGACCAATTGCTGACAGGCATTCTTGATAATGCGGCAAATTTAACTGACGAGGACCAGCTTGTATCCATATCCGAATGGCTGATTAATTTATAAATCACCCCTAATTCGGCGCTGCAATCGGACCAAAAGGGTTCCGGTCATTATCCACCCTTTTGGCCGGTGAGCTTATTGTTATGCCTATAGGGCCTGTCGACATACAGTATAAGGCGTGATAATATCGCATAAAAACCATTTAGGGAGGCTATGCGATGCAAAACAGGCACACATTGAGAAAGGCTCCCAAAACGAAATCTCACAGTGAAATTATTCCAAGATTGCGATCATATTCTTGTTGATTCATATGGGAGAAGCCATAGGCAAGAGTTTTTCAACTATGCAAGTCATTGGTGGAATGGAAAATGAATATAAAAGGCATAACAAGACAAATTAACAGCGGACTGTGAAAAGCCGCGCTGTTTCGTTATGCAGCTTTTTCCAGTCGGTTACGATGAGCGTTAGGAGAAGAGTCATGAAGTTGCAATATCTGGGCGATTCGAAGGACAGTTTCAAGTGGGACTATCACGACTTTCTTACTTCTTCCTTGAACTACCCGCTGCTCAATATCGCACTCATGATGACACCGGACGACGGTGGAAATGACGGAAAGTCTCACCCGGCTCTGTTTCCGGCACGAGATGAAGTCATCGAGTTCTGTCATGATCTCAGAGCAAGCCGGTCTCTTGAAACTATCAATAGCCTTCCTGCGAGAACCGGCAATTCATACAGAATAGAACTCCACAATTCAGGAGAACATTTTCGAAATCGACAAGTCTATTTCTCGAACTTGAAAAATGCTGAAAACCAGGTTCTTTTGCTTGACCCCGACAACGGGTTTGAGCCTGAGAAATCACGGAATGAGAAACACGTTAGCTATGGGGACATATCAGGAATTCTTGGGCAGCTTCCGGAACAGTCCATTGTCTCCGTTTTTCAGCACCACAGGCGCAAATCATTCCCTGACGATTATGCCCAAATCAAGGAACGTATTGAACTTGGTTTTTCTACAGCCATATACTGGCACTCTCTAATGTTTGTGCAGATCACAACATCAACCACAGCCATAGATAAGGTTCTCGGAATAAACAAACTATACGCAACGGCAAACCCGGTAAGGGTACTTGCCTAACAAGCTGAAATATCCAATATAAATTATTTTCCGGTAAAATTTCATGCAAAATTCGGGTTTATAGGAATTAAGGGGGTAAGCATGATGAAAAAGATCGTTTTTATGACAGCAATCGTATCTATTGTAAGTTTTGCAGGACTTTCCGCATCTGCTAATGAGGCCGCCCCGGGACTTTGGAATGTTTATTTTGATCTGTTCAAAGATGCGAAATACACCGATCTCACTCATTCTTTTGAACCTGTTCAACCGGTATGGCCGGGATTTGGTAATGCCCGGTTCAAACCGGCTACGGCGGGTAAACGGATTGAAGGGTATGTAGAGGCTGGACAGGAATTTACTTATGAAAAGCATGGTTTTGTGGCCACCGCTTATGAACTGACGACTGATCAATACGGAACTCAGCTTGATCCGCCGGCTCACTGGGATAAACTCGGCGCAACAATAAGCGACATTCCGGCAACCTATGCGATTCGCCCCTTAGTCGTAATTGATATCCATAACAAAATAATAAAAGACAACGGCTATCACCTTCAGGTTGAAGACATAAAAGATTGGGAAAACAAGTATGGTCGTATTCCTGAAGGTTCCGTGGTGATGGTCCGCTCAGACTGGTATAAAAAATGGTCGGATATTGAGCGGTTTAACAAAAAACCCTTTCCCGGGGTCAGTCTTGATGCACTCAAGTTTCTTCATTTGGAGCGCAACATTCTTTTTCACGGCCATGAGCCGCTGGATACGGATACTACGCCTACACTTGAAGGTGAATATTGGCTGATGCATAATCATTTTGCACAAGCAGAGGGAGTTGCTAACCTCGACAAAGTACCTGAAGCAGGAGCACTTATCATTATCGGGTTTGCAAAGCCAAAAGGCGGCACAGGAGGCTACGCACGTTATATTGCCGTAGCTCCCAAAGAATGGCCGTATGGTGTTTCGATAACGGAAGTTCCCGGAGCTCCTCTGCCTGTTCAAGCTCATCCGTTACGCCGGGATCAGAATGGTGTTATGCGTCCGGAACCCCAATAATCTTATAAGAGGCCCGGCATCCGTTCTTATAAAATATTCAGTTAGGCATCGGTGACAGTTGAAATGAAAAGGAGGGTATTTGCCCCATCCGGATCTGGTGACGCGGGATTATCAGGATATTCGGGAGGCCATCCTCAATAAGGCGGATGCGCTGAACGAGCTGACGCGATCGGTTCACTCCCTGACCGGTGAAAAGGACGCCCATGACGGGCAGTGGTCAAAGACCGTTGAAAGGGTGCAAACCTTACTGCGGTCGGAAACCTTGCGGGTGGCCGTGATCGGGCCCATCAAGTCGGGCAAGAGCACCTTTGTCAACGCCTTTTTACAAGGTGATCACCTCAAACGGGGGGCCGGTGTCATCACCTCCATTGTGACCCGAATCCGCCGGGGCGACACGCCCACCGCCACCCTCTACTTCAAATCGTGGGATGATATTAATACGGAAATTCAGCACGCCTGCGCCATCTTTCCCGATGCCGCCCGGCTTCAGCGCCAGGAACCTTTTGATCTTCGACGGTCCAAAGATCGTCGGGATTTACGAAAAGCCCTGGAGGCGCTTTCCACGGACCAGTTGATTACCCGGAGCGGCCGCAACGCCGACAGTGTGCTGCTCTTTTCCTATTTGGACGGCTATGATCGGGCCAAAGATTATATTTCCGCCGACGGCGAAACCCACACCTTTTCGGCGGATGATTTTGCCGATCATCGGCAGTTCAGCGGCAGCGACAATCTGTCGGTCTATTTAAAGGATATTCTCCTGACCGTGGATGCGACCACCCTGACCGAATATATGGAAGTGGCCGATTGCCAGGGCAGCGATTCCACCAACCCGCGTCATCTGGCCATGATTCAGGACTACCTCATGGTGACCCATCTGATTGTCTATGTGATCAGCAGTCGCACCGGTTTGCGTCGGGCCGATATTCGCTTTTTAGCCATGATCAGGCAGATGGGGATCATGGACAATATCCTCTTCGTGATCAATTTTGATTTCGGCGAACATGACGACCTGGCCGATCTTGAGCGTTTGCTGGAGCGGATCAAGGCCGATCTGGCCCTGGTGAAGTCTGACGCGCAGATCTACTCTTTCTCAGCCCTGTTTAAACTGTTTCGATCCATCGAGGCATCTCTTCCGGAAAAAGAGAAGGCCCGTTTTCAGCTATGGCGGCAAGAGCCTGAACTGGCGGCCTTTTCTGAAAAAGCAGCCCTTGGTTTTAATGAAGCCTTCCATCGGCGGCTTACCGAAGAGCGATACCCATTGCTTTTGGCCAACCACATCGGACGGCTCGATTTGGTTGCCGGCGGTGTCGGTAATTGGGCCAAAATGCAGCAGGAACTGCTACAAAGCGATAAAGCCAAAATTGACGCCGTTCGTTCCGGAATTCGAAAAGAGCGCGCCAAGATCGACAACCTGAGCCGTATGATCCGCAGTACGTTAAACGGGGCTGTGGAGACGATCAAACAAGAGATGCGCCCGATGGTGGATCACTTTTTTGACGCCTCCAGCGGGCGGGTGCTGTCCGAGACCATCAAATTCATCTCCCGTTACGCACTTTCGGAAGCGGAGTTTGACACCGACGCCGACAGCGCTTTTTCAGCGGCGCTGTACCATCAATTTGAGCTGTTCAAACAGGCCCTGGATCGCCACATGACCGAAGGGGTCAATCCCAGGGTGACGCGCTTTTTAAAAGAGCAGGAGAAAATCGTTTTGGATCGCTTGGGAACCATCGCGGGGTCTTACGACGCAATGGTCCAGGAGGTTTTTGAAGCCTACAATGCCATGCTGGTCGAACACGACTTGACCCCGCTCAACAGCCGGCGGGAACCGCAATCCTTGCAAATCGAAACGATCCGGTCGGTTTTCGGAATCCGGCCGCCTGCGGCGTCTGTGAGCATGAACTATACTGCTAAAATTCGTGGTGAATCCTTGGCCCACTTTGGCGCTTACTCCATGGGTGATTGGTTTCGCAAGGTCTTTCGAAAAAAAGAGACGGATCCCCTTAAAAAGCGGCGCAAGGCCCTTCAGCACGGTCTGGCGCGTATGAAAAAAGAGACCGAGCAATCAATGCGCGGCCATTTTGTCGATTTTCGCGAAACCGTTAAATTTCAATATCTGTTCAAACTGATTGATGCCGCTGCCAACATGGTTCATGAACAGTTGATGGCCCAGTTTGACGCGCATCAAAGCGATTTGGGGACCATTGCCGATATAATGCGGGATCGACGCTTGGACCGCAAATCAACCCTTGAGGAGTTGGATAGGTTTGAATTTCAAGCCCGGTACCTGTCGGAACAGTTGAATAACATTAAGACCCGGCTCACAAACATGACAAAATCCACGATGCCGTCTTGAGTGAATTCTCAACCGCCTGAAGGCGAGGGGCTTTCTCCCGTTCTCTGAACGGGACCAGTAAACTCCGAATTAGGCCGCATTTTCTGTAAAAAACGGCGGCTCCTCGGCATAACATCTGGAATTGTTTATTAACCTGACCGCATCGGCCCCTCGCGCCGACTATCCGGATCGTGGCGCTCAGATGCGGAGATTTTCATATGAAAAGTCTTGCCAAATATGTACAAAAGAAAGACGTTCATCGTTCGTTGTGGCTGTTTACGGCCATGGAGGGTAGTTGCTCCAATTCAAAATCGCTGAGAGCAGGGCTTTATAAAGGAGACCGCTTTTTGACAAAACATTCGTGCCAGTCCAATCACTGAAATGGTTCCGAAGCGTTTGGAAAAATATCCCAATGTCGTATAAAACCCGGCTGCCAATAAAAAAACCACGCACGCCGAATAAAACGGTTGCGGCGATCCGGCCAGGGTGTGCATCGTAAACGCCAGGCCGGTGGATATCATTACCGGCAGCGCAACGGCAACCCATCGTTTTTGCTTGCGATAATAGTATTGAAAAATCAACGTGTTGATGACAACTAAGCAAAATGTCAGGGCGCTTTGGTAAAGCCCGGCTTTGATGGCCGGTAGCACCTCTCCCGCCAAATTTACCAAAAATATCGGCAGGCCCGTATCGAGAATGCTCAAAAGGCCCTGCTCAACAGAGGCGGTCAGACTAACGGTTGGTTTGCGATCCATGTGACGCCACTTCCAAAATTGCGGCGGTAACCGCTTCCGGTTGTTTAAATGGAACAAAATGCCCTTCTTTTTCAAGCCGGCGGATCTGGCTGTTTCGAATCATTCTGACAATGTAGTCGGCATTAGCCGGCTCCACCAGACGATCCTGACGGCCATGGACAACGATTGTCGGTATTTGAATCCCTGCCAAACGGGGCGCCAACTGCTTCAGTTGTTCCGGTAGATTGATAATCTCATCATTGGATTTGTTGAGTATGGCAGGCAGGACCCTTTTAATGCCCGAATAATCAGCCAACCGGTTATACCAGCGCACCGCCCGCAGATCCGGATCCAAGGAAGGCGCCACCAAAACCAGCCCGCCAACCGTGTCGGGATGATCGGTGGTTATCCGGGCGGCAATGGCGCTCCCTAAGGAGTGCCCCACCAAAATGGCTTTTTCCGTATTACCACAGATATCCAGCACCGGTGCAAGCAGTTGGGCGCCCATTGTGATGGAAGGTACAATCGGACCTGTTGAAGCACCCCATCCGGGTCGGTCAACGGCGATCAGGCAGAAATCTTTCAACGCCGGGCTTTGGAGGAGCCTGTTGGCATCGGCGGACTTTCCGGGTGAACCGTGAATGAAAATGACGGGCCTGCCATCGCTGGGGCCCCGCCGAATATATGCGATTTGACGGTCCTTGATATTATAGCGGTCCTGTATCAAATCGGGTATCAGGAGTTGATGGGTGTTTTGCACATCATTCGGCATACAGGCATTTATCAGCGTTAGCACACCGCAGATCCAAAAAGCATGAAATAATAATGCGTGGTGCATCACCTGGCATCCGTGAGTCGTTTGTTGTCACGAACCCCGTCACGATACCGCTTTTCACCATACCAGTCAATTTGGCGGCAGATCCCCCGGATGATGTGCATCTCCCGTGCCCGCAGTTTCATGTGGTTGCCAAAGGCGCGGATCTTGTTCATCCAGTAGTCGGGGTTGTCCGGTTTGATATAATCGATCTTGAGCAGCGTCGTTTTTAGGGTTTCGTACATACTGTCCAGATCCCGGCGGCTGGCCAGCCGGAGTGTATGGGCAGGGGGTTCGTTCCGCACTTTTTTGGATAGCTCGTAGCAGAAGATCATCACCGCTGTTGTGCATGGCGCGGGCCACCGCTCCGATATTTTCAGGAAAGCGGGGTTCTTTTAAAACAACAGTGGTGGATTCCGGAATCGGCATTAATACTTTACGTAACTATATCCAACTCGCTGAAAAAATACGTGATTTCGGTGGCGGCAGTCTCTTTTGCGTCGGAGCCGTGGACCACATTTTTCTCGATATCAGTAGCGAACTCACGGCGGATGGTACCTTCGGCAGCCTCGTCTTTATTGGTGGCGCCCATTAGATCCCGGTAGCGCTGGATGGCGCTTTCCGCCTCCAAAACCATCACGACGCACGGACCGGAGGTCATGAATTCCACCAGGCTGTTAAAAAAAGGCCGCTCCTTGTGGACGGCATAAAACCCCCGGGCTTCGGGAACGGTCATGTGGATCATCTTCATGGCGATAATTTTTAATCCATTTTCTTCCAGCCGTTTGATCACTTCACCCATCAGTCCACGGTCAACACCATCGGGTTTGATAATCGATAGAGTTCTCTCCATTGAATGGCCTTCCTTTCAGTTGTCATTGTAATTGGTCATAGTTTGCGGCTGGAAATAACAGGGCGGTCATGGCAAGTCAATATTGCAAGGCCCTGGAAGAAATATGAATAGAGCCGCTTATGCGTCGCCGTTTAGCAGCCGGAGCAGACCGTTATAAAAAAGTGTCAGGGCGAAAAAGATCAGGCAACACCCCAGGCAGCGCAACGTAAAAAGATAAAGCCCACCGGATAAAAAGTGTCTCGATCTACCAATAATAAACGCCAACGTCATTTTTGACCCCACCAGCAGCAAATAAAAGCTCCCGAGAAATGACGCTACCGCCGTGTTGCCCTCAGCCGCCGCATCAGCAAAGATCGCCGCTCCCACGGTCAGCCAGAATAGATAAGGTTGGGGATTTAGGGTATTGGTTACTATTCCCCTGGTCAACGAGTTGGATTGCAGATCCGCTTTTTTAAAGTCCAGTGCCGGTTGACGCAGGCAGTCGAACCCCATTTTAAAAACCACTCCGCCGCCCATAAGGGCGACGGCGCCCAAAAAAAGATGCAGATGGGTAAACTGTTTTAAAACCCAGAAAGTAAGCAGGATGATGGGAACATCGGTGATAACCGGCGCCACGGCCACCTTGGCCCCAGCGCGGATACCGTGCTGCATTGTTTCGGCAATGACCAGGGTCAACAGTGGGCCCGGTGACAGCCCTGCGGATAGACCCAGCAGCGCACCGATGGCGAGAAAATGGATCACATCAGTTCTACGGTTTGGTGATCAACGCTTTTGGTGCCGCCGTTTATCGGCCAGCTTGGCCTCAAATTTGGCTTTATCAATGACAAAGCGCTCATGGGTGCCTTTGGAGATGAGATCCACACCGTCGTGGGCCTCGATGGTAAAAGAGAGCTTTTTGCCTTCAATCGCCACCAATTTTACTGTAACAGCCACTTCGAATCCCGGCGGGGTGGCTGCAAGATGACTGACATTGATGCTGATACCCACGGATTGTTCACCGGGCCAATCCAGATAGGGTTTGATGGCTAGAATACAGCTCCATTCCATCAGCCCCACCATAAAACCTGTGGCAAACACTTCCGGCATGATGGTAAGTTCCGACGCCTCAGGATAGAGGGCCGGAACGGTTTTGTCGGCCGGGATGATATAGCGGTGGGTAAATTCGAGTCCGGGTTGCAATGACATGCGCCCTCCTTTTGCACCAGGCTATGGTTGAGTTTACAGTGGCGCTATTATGCGAAACTATTCCAAACCCGTCAACCATCCCGACAATTGCAGCAATAAAGGATTTATAACCTACATCCGATAGCCGGTTAATAAGCACACACGGTTGAGGCGGAAAGTTCAAACACCTTGAAAAGTTAGTCGCCTTGAGGCGGGTTTTCCTTGACACTTTTAAATATTTAAGGCTATACAACCCCACCTTTTTAGCGCCTGTAGCTCAGCTGGATAGAGTGCCGGACTACGAATCCGTAGGTCGCAGGTTCGAATCCTGCCAGGCGCGCCAGTAACATTAATGGGTTACATCATTCCGATGTAACCCATTTTTCGACTCCTCGTCATCTCATGGGATTTGACAATATCGCCCAACGGGGCGGCGGTCAGATAGCAGTGGTGCTGAAAAAGTTCAGATGACGCCACGTCCGTTCGGCAACATCATGGGCCTTACGAGACGCCCCGCACTCCAGGCAAGGATCGGTTGATTCGCGTTTGGCCTCGATACGAAGGTGCGGTTCATGAGGGTTTTTATCCAATTCAAGCCGCTGATCTTTTAATTTCCAGGGGGTGCAAATCCAGGCCCGGTGTGAAAATATCGTTTGATTGCATACCCCCCCTATCGTTTTATTGGATTCGTTTGCTGTTTATGCTTGACACTCAATTCCACGTGTTATTTCGAGGAGCCAATTTGGCGATTCATCATTTTATGTGGAAAAATAAAGAAGGCTTATGGTAATTCGAACCTTCGTTCACCTGGTAAAAATAGGGCGGCAACCCTTTGCCGCCAAACAAGGCGTCAGCGCTTGCAGGTTGCAACCCCCGCTTGTCGGCATGGGGATGCCGACCTACGAAAAGTAGGGCGGTAACCCTTTGCCGCCGATGAGGATGGTAAAAGGCCTGGGAATCCATGCCGTATTGTCAGCATAGGGATGCCGACCTATGCTGCGGTATGAGTGAAATAGTTGGCGCTTTATGTCAAATCCACACAAAACGTCGAGGAACCAATTACTTGGACAACGAATTCCAGAGACCAGTCGTCCCGGATAAATAGGACCAGCCCATCAACGGAAAATCGACCGGGAAAAGAGTGAATTCTCAACCGCCTAAAGGTGGTGGCTACGGCGGCCAAGTTCGCTCGGCCGGAAGTAATCCGGCCATCTCAGCCGCCATAAAAGACCGTCGCTCCCAGGCGACGGAAGTTTGTTCAATTAAACCGGATTTGGGGTTTCCTCCCTCATCCCCATTCGGCGCTTCAACTTACGGATCTGATCCTTTAACTTTGCTTTTTCATCCAGGTTGAGTTCTTCACTCAGCAATCGGCGCCGCAAAGCCAACAACGCATTTCTTCAGACGATAACCAGCACAGGCGTAGGTCATCGGGTGCTACTTGCTTTGCTGATCATCAATGGGCCGGGCCGGAAAACCGTTGATGGCGCGCTGGAGCAGAAAGTGGCTGCGAAAAACGTTGTTACGGGCCGTGGTCTCGTTGAACCGGGCGGTGGAGAGGTTCAAAATGGCGTCCAGCATGTTGGTGGCCGTTTCCACCCCGGCATTGAAGGCCTCTTCGGTAATACGTACATTTTCCTCGGCTTCGGAGATGGCCGATTGGGCAACGGTTAAATTTTCATGGGCCACGTTTAAATCGAGCAGGCGGTTTTGAAGGTCGGTGGTCAGCCGGTTTTCAAGTTCCGCTACATCGAGTCTTGCCTGCTCAACATCCAGCTTGGCCTGTTTGATGCGTTCGTACTTTTGAAAGCCGTCAAACAGATTCATGTTCAAATTGAGCTGAATGCGGGTTTCATCTTCATATTCGTCATTTTTTTCCAGGAAAAAGTCGTCGCCAAAACGATTGTACCCGGCGGAGATATCCGCCGTGGGCCATAGGGCATAGCGCTCGCTTCGGGCCGTTTCTTCCAGGAGCGCGACTCGCTTTTTCCGGGTGTTGATTTCACTGCGCCGGTCCAGCATGGTCTTTTTCAGGGCCTCCAAGGATTCCTTTTGGGGCAGTACGCCAAATTCGGTAAAGGTCAACCGGGCGAGGTCTATGGCCGTACCCGTGGCGAAGGCCAGTTGGTTGGCGCTCTTTTCCACATCGGCCCTGGCTCGGCGCTGCTCTTGCAACGCCTCGTTTTTTTCAACGGTGATGCGCAGCACCTCGTTTTTAGGAATCAGCCCCACCTCAAAGCGGCTTTGGGTGTCTGCCAGACGTTGTTCGAGAAGGGCCAACTGATCCTCAGTAATCTGCAAGAAGGCCTTTTTTTCGTAAAGATCAAGATAGGTTAAAGCGATATCCCGCTGGAGATCCTGGGCCACGCTTTCCAGAAGATAAGCCTGGGCTTCGGCGTCAAATTGAGCCGCGGCCAGGTCGTGGCGATCCCGAAAACCGTTAAAAAGGTTATAGCTGATGGACCCGCCCAAGCGGCTGTTCTCCCTGGTTTCGAAGCGGGTCGCTTCATCCAGGGAATTGGCGCGGTAGCCGATATCCACCGACGGCCAAAATTTCCCTTTTTGATACGCCTCTTCCCGCCGGGCGCTTTCCAGGGCCAGGCGGTATTTTTGGATCAAGGCCCGGTTTTGCACCGCCTGGTGGTGCAATTCGGAAAGGCTCTGCCCCATCACAGGCGCGGCCCAACAAAACCAGCTGATCAGCAGGCCGTAAAAAAGAGCGGGCAAGCGGCGGGGTGACGCGCCGGATCGGCAAACCGGGGTAGGGTCGCTGCTACGTGACTTCATTTTTCGCTTCATCAGGTTTTTCCCATCCGATAAAAAAGGCCAGCAGGGCCGGAATTACAAAAAGGGTAAAAATGGTTGACATGGCCAATCCGCCCAATAAAATGCTGCCCAGCCCGCGATAGAGTTCACTGCCCGATCCGGTGGAGACCACCAGCGGAAAGAGGGCGAAAATACTGGTGGTGGCGCTCATAAAAATTGGCCGGATGCGGATTCGTACCGACTCCGTGATGGCCGCAACCCCTTCCATCCCGTCAATGCGGATGTTGTTTAGAGCTTGATGCACCACCAGGATGGCGTTATTGACCACCGTTCCCACCAGGATGATAAAACCCAGCATGGCCAGTACATCAAAGGCCTGGGGCGCCACCAGCCGGTTGACCAAAAAGAGCCCCAAAAATCCGCCGGCCGCGGCCAGCGGCACGGTAAAGAGAATGATCAGCGGATAAAAGAAATTTTCGAACAGCGCGGCCATGAGAAGATAGGTGATCACCACGGCCAGGATAAAATTCCACTGCAGCGCCTGGCGGGTCTGATCGAGCTTATCGGCGTTGCCGCCCACGCTAACCTGAACCTGGCTCAGTTGCCCGCTCTCCTGCATGGGGGCGATCAACTTGTCTTCGATGGTTTCAATGGCTGCTTCTAAGGGCATTTTGTCCGGGGGGGTCACCTGGAGTTTAATGGTCCGTTTGCGCTCCAGATGGTTGATCTGGGTCATCCCCTGCCCGTATTCGGCCCTGGCCACATCGGCGACGCGGATCAGGCTGCCGGAGCGGTTGACAATCAAGCCGTTTAAAAGCTCTTCGGGGGTGTTAAAGGTGCTGTCGTCGCTCCCCTTTAAAATCAGATCAATCTGTTTTTGTCCCTCGGGCCGGTACTCATCGATTTTGCGGCCGTCCATTAAAATATCCAGATAGATGCCCAAATCACCCTCGGTGAGTCCATTGGCGGCCAACTTGGTTTTATCGGGCACCATGCTCACCTCCGGATAGCTGATCTCCAAAGACGGTATCGGCCGCACCTGGCTGCCGGGAATCGCCCCCATGATTCCCCCAAAGAGTTGCCGCGCCACACCAATCATTGCGGTAAGACTTTCTCCGGAAAGGTTTACATCCACGGTGCGTCCGCCGCCGATATCGCTTTGGAAAATTCCCGCCTGGATGCTGATGCCGAACATGTCGGGAATCGCGTTGATCATGCGGGTAAAGAGCGGGATCAACTCACGCGCCCGCGTCTCAAAGTGACTTAAGGCGCCGAAAATGTTAAAGTTGGGGGTGGCCACATAAAATAGGTTCTTGATGCCGGGAAGCCCTCCCTCTTTTTCCCCTTCACCCATATAAGGGGCCGCCTGTTCGTAAATAAAATTGCCGTTGGCCTTTCGTTTGTCCACCGACAATCCCGGCGGCGGCACCAAAATGCCCAAAATCAGATTGCGGTTGCCCTGGGGCAGATACTCAGCCTTGGGAATCAGCAGCAGCACCAGTCCCACGGAAAGCGCGGTAAAAAGCACCACCGCCACAAGGCGCGTGGCAACATTTTTCAATGTCAGATTGGAAAAATAGAGGATTCCGCTGGACAAGGTTTGCCCCACACGCACAATCAGGCTGGGCGGTTTGTTGGGGTCGGGCCGTTTGATGCGTCGGTAAAATTGATGTAAGAGGGTTGGAATCACCGCCACCGAAACAAAGAGGCTGATCAGAATCGAAAAGGTGATGGCGATGGCGATGTCCCGGAAAAGCTGCCCCGCCTCTTCTTCGATAAATATCACCGGCACAAACACGGCCACCGTGGTGACCGTGGAGGCAAAGACCGCGCCGAGCACCTCACGGGCGCCGTCATAGGCGGCGGTAAAGGCCTTTTTGCCCATTTTGCGATGGCGATCGATATTTTCCAACACCACGATGGCGTTATCCACCAGCATCCCCACGGCAAAGGAGATGCCCGCCAGGCTGACGACATTGATATTGCGACCCATCACCCACAAAAAGATAAAGGTGCCGATGGCCGATATGGGAATGGCCACGGCCGTGGTAATGGTGGCGGTGATGGAGCGCAAAAAGACGAGTAGTACCACGATGGCCAAAAAACCGCCCAAAAAGACATTGCGCTGAACAATATCAATGGCGCGGTTTATGTAAGGTTCCTGGTCGTAAAGCCAGTCGATAAAGATATTTTGTTCGGCCAGAATACCGTCGTTCAAGTCGTTGACCACCGCTTTGAGGCGATGGGTCAACTCGATGACATTGGCGCCCGGCTCTTTGCGGACACCCACCACAATGCCTTCCTGCTTGTTGTGCATCACCGAGGTGGTCTGTTTTTCGTGACCGATTTTCGTCTCGGCGATATCCCTTATCCGTATACGGGTGACGCCGTTGTCGTAGATCACCACATCCAGCGGCGACCGGGCGGTTTGAAACTGGCTGATGGTGCGCAGCCGATATTCCTTCTTGCCCATATTGAGAATTCCGGCCGACAGGTTCTGATTGGCCCCTTGGATTTTGGCGATCACCGTATCAATGGTGATGTTGTGACGCGCCATTTTGGCGGTATCCAGAACCACATGCAGTTCATTGGCTGTTCCGCCGGCCACAAACAGCGAGCCGACCCCTTCCACCCGTTCCAGATGTTGGCGGACCTCGTTTTCAAAAAAGGTTTCAAATTTGAGGATTTCCACCGGGTCGCCGCTTTTCATTTTCAGCATGGTCCAGATGATGGGGCTGGACTGGGCGCCGGCGGCGTCAATGGCGGGTCTTTCGGCGTTGGCCGGATAATCGGAGACCTCGTTGAGTTTATTGGAGACCCTCAGCAAAGCAACGTTGAGATCGGTGCCCACCTTAAAGGTCAGGGTGATTTCCCCCAGGCTGTTATAACTGACGCTCTCCAGTTTAATCAGATTTTGAACCCCCTTGAGCGCCTCTTCCTGTTTTTCAATAATCTCCTGCTCGATTTCATAAGGGGTGGCGCCGGCCCAAACGGTGCGGACGGTGATTTTGGGCTCTTCCACATCGGGGGTGAGCTGCAGCGGCAAACTGGTCAAGCCGATCATCCCGAACATCACCACCATAATAACCGCAACGGCCGCGGTAATTGGTTTTTGAATGGCGTAACGGATCAGATCCACGTTATTGACCCTCCCCATCAATCATCACCGGCTGATCGGGACGCAGCCGTTCGTTGCCGTCCACCACCACGGGCATACCGACGGCAATATGCGGGTCGGTGACACCCACCTGATCTTTAAAATAGGCCACGATGGTTACGGGCAGCATGGCTGCCTTATCGTCCTTGATGGTGTAAACAAAATTTTTGCCTTGGAAATTGACCAGCGCATCCCGGGGGATCATTTTCAATGTTTTTTCGGCGGTGGTGGGCAAAAAGACCGTCGCGGACATATTTTCCGCCACCGGCTGGGTCAATGCGGATTCCTCCAACCGCACCTTGACGGTGACATTCTTTGTCTGGGCGTCGGCCACCGGCAGCAACCCGATAATCTTTCCGCCGACCTTTTGGCCGGTGGCGGTCAGCAGGACCTCCACCGGCGTGCCCGGCAGGCTGTAAAGCGCCAGATTTTCCGATACCGACACTTTCACAAAAAGGTCGGCCGTGGACCCAATGCGGTACAAGGTACGGCCCGGGGTGACCCAGTCACCCGTTTCCGTTGTTTTTTCCAAAATGATGCCGTTAAACGGGGCACGGATGGTGCATTTGGCGCGCATCAGCTTGATCTTGGCCAGTCCCGCCCGGATGGCCTCCCGTTCCCTGATCAGCGCCTGGTGGTTAAAATAGAGGGTATCATACGCCGACTGGCTTACCGCCTCTTTTTTCAAAAGCGATTGATAGCGGGCCACATCCTTGGCTGCGTTTTCAATCTTGACGGAGATAGTGTCGATGCGCGCATTTTCAACGACGATATCCTGATCAAAAAAATCGGTCCTGATGCGTACCAGTTGCGCCCCTTTTTCCACTTTATCACCGGTGCTGAAATGGGCCTTCCGGACCTGGCCCGAGACCTCAGCCGAAAGATGACTGATGCGATCGTAATAGAGGACACCCACCAAACCGCTGTTTTCGGCCCGAACCGCTTCGGTGACCCGGGTTACGCGAACCGTGGCCGGCGGCGGCGGCTTTTGGGCCGATAACGGGAATACCATGGCCGCTTGTATCAATACCGTCAGAAATAAAAGTAAGATGCTTTTTTTGATCATGATACATCCTTTTTGCATCAAGATAGGGGGTCAGTAATGGGTGAAAATCGCAGGATACCTGTAAATATCAGAAATCATGGTTACCCTATGGTTGTCAACTCAATTTACCCAAAGGAGCACCATGACTGTCAAAGAACCTCACGCGTTGGTCCCGGAAGAGTTGGCCTGCCCCACGTGTAAGGCACAATTGAAAAAACGGCGTACCCGGAAACCGGATCTGTGTGAAATGATTTGCGGAGGATGCGGCGAGATTTTCGACGCCTGCGACCTTGAAACAGTGGATAAACTGCGCAATGCGTCGCGTCAGCCCCCGGGGTAAGGCGCGCCGTACCGGCCAAATTGGGCCACCCTTTAAAATGGTTCCATAGGGTGCGCCTCAGTCGTCTCAAAAAGGGGGGTGCTCAAATAGCGCTCGCCCGTGCTGGGTAGAACGGTTACGATGGTCTTCCCGGCCGATTCAGGCCGTTTTGCAATGGCAATTGCGGCCTTCACCGCGGCCCCGGATGAGATGCCGCATAAGATCCCCTGCTGTTTGGCTAACCGCCGGGCGGTTTCAAAGGCGTCGTTGTTTTCAACCTGAACCACCTCATCAATAAGGGCGGTGTCTAAAACCTCAGGGACAAACCCGGCGCCGATCCCTTGGATTTTATGGGGACCCGGATCTCCGCCGGAAAGGACCGGCGAGGCGGCCGGTTCCACGGCAACAGCCGTAAAACCGGGTTTTCGGTTTTTGATCACCGACGCCACCCCGGTGACGGTGCCGCCGGTGCCGACACCGGATACAAAAATATCGACGCCACCCTCGGTCGCCGCCCAAATCTCCTCGGCGGTGGTCTTACGGTGGATTTCCGGGTTGGCCGGGTTGGCGAATTGATTGGGCGTAAAAGCGTCGGGGGTTGCGACGACCATCTCTTCAGCCTTGGCGATGGCCCCTTTCATTCCCCTATCGCCCGGGGTCAATACCAATTCGGCCCCCAAATGGATAAAAAGTTTGCGCCGCTCAATACTCATGGTGTCGGGCATGGTGAGGATCAAGCGATATCCTTTGGCCGCGCAGACAAAGGCCAGGGCGATGCCGGTATTGCCGCTGGTGGGCTCGATAATCACCGTTTCCGGCGTGATCTCTCCCGCCTTTTCACCGGCTTCGATCATGGCCGCGCCGATGCGGTCTTTGACGCTTCCCAGGGGATTGAAAAATTCCATTTTCCCAAGCAGGGTGACGCCGGCGGGAACATCTTCAGTTACAATCCGGATCAACGGTGTCCGTCCGATGGTGGCGACGATGTCTTGATGGATATGCATGATTTCTCCTCAGAATTTTAAAAGGCCGTTTCAGCTTCAATTACGCCTAAAACAGCCGTTTGGATAAATTGAAAAACCGACAGGATTTTACATAGATTTCTCTTGCAGTGTTTTATAAATCAGTTTGGGCGCCTCAATGAAAACGGTGGTGTCCGGTTCCACCGATCGGGTCAGCCAGACGTTGCCGCCAATCACCGATCGTGCACCGATAACGGTTTCGCCCCCTAAAATCGTGGTGCCGGAGTAGATGATCACATCATCTTCAATGGTGGGGTGCCGTTTTTGGGTACGCAGATCCTCCACCGCGTCCGGCGGCAGCGATAACGCGCCCAGGGTGACCCCCTGATAGATGCGCACGCGGTTGCCGATGATGGTGGTCTCTCCGATCACCACGCCGGTGCCGTGGTCAATGACAAAGCGTTCACCGATCTTGGCCCCCGGATGAATATCGATGCCGGTGACGCTGTGGGCATATTCGGTCATGGTGCGGGGCAAAAGCGGGATATTGCGGATAAAGAGTTCGTGGGCGATGCGATAAACCATGATTGCGAATATACCCGGATAACTGAAGATCACTTCATCCACACTTTTGGCCGCCGGATCATTATCAAAGGAGGCCTGAACGTCGGCGGCCATTTTGTGACGTAGCCGGGGAATCTCCTCCAACACCTCCAGCGCCGCCTGGTGACCGGTCTGTTCGCAGGATTCGCACACTTTTTGGTAGCGGGAGCAGTCGTGTCGAATCGCATGGGAGATCTGTACGCTCAACGCATCAAACAGCGTAGCGGCGATCTGCCCGATGGTGTAACGGAAATTGACCGGATCAAGCCGTTGGTTGTCAAAATAGCCGGGAAAGAGAATCCGCCGAAACTGTTTCAATATATCGATGACCGATGATTTGGACGGAATCGGCTCGTTGTCGATGTGGGTAAAGCATTCGCCGATATCGCAATGGCTAATGATCAGATCGGCCACACGAGGGACCTGCTCGCGGTACCCGGCCACATCTTCTATTTCCTGGGCGCATATGTTTAAATCGGGATTTGTCTTGACCATGGATGCTCCTGGAGCCAAATTGTTGCCGCTTATTTCCCAACAGTAAGCGTTGCCCGGCGGATGTCAAAAATTGTCGCCGTTAGGCCCAACTGCTGGACGACCCGTGAATATCCATAGTATAAAAATCAGCATGAACGGAAAGGGCCGGGCTATTGATACGATCTTCATGGAAAGGCTGTGGCGCAGCGTGAAATACGAAGAAATGTATGTGAACGTATATCAATCCGTTGAGCAGTTGCGCAACTCCCTGCGCTTTTTATCCGTTTTGAAATTGGCTCCATGAACCCGGATTTTGCACGCCACGGATGTGTTCATTGGCAAGGCAGCAAGGGCGAAGCTGTATTCTAATACTGCGAGCCCTTGATAACACAGCCAATGGACGCAGCCCGTGAGCGTCCGTCCGGATGAAATGTTACCAATCTGTTATCA
>Ga0056123_1000031_pt1 | contig 29607 bp, 21 predicted proteins | sample WorMetHEROISLAND_3_FD_71122 | JGI IMG/M metagenome (GOLD analysis project Ga0056123, IMG submission 71122) | Marine gutless worms symbiont microbial communities from Max Planck institute for Marine Microbiology, Germany - Olavius sp. 3 HERON ISLAND ...
GGCCCGAGTGGTTGCGGGAGAATCTGCTCGGGACCCGTTGGGTGCTGGCAGTGGCCGGTACCCATGGTAAGACCAGTGTCGCCGGTATGTTAGCCTGGGTGTTGGAGGATGCGGGGCTGGATCCGGGGTTTCTCATCGGCGGTGTGCCCAAGAACTTCGGGGTTTCCGCCCGGCTGGGGGCGGCGCCCTTTTTTGTCGTCGAGGCGGATGAGTACGATACCGCCTTTTTCGATAAGCGGTCCAAGTTTGTCCACTATCGTCCGCGGACCCTGGTGATCAATAATTTAGAGTTCGATCATGCCGATATGTTCGATGACCTGGCGATGATCCAACGCCAGTTTCACCACCTGGTGCGTACCCTGCCCGGCAGCGGGCTGATCGTCCATCCCGCCGGGTCACCGGATCTCGATCAGGTGCTGGCGATGGGTTGCTGGACTCCCGGCGAGACGGTGGGGGAGGGCGGCGACTGGTCAGCACAACCGGAGCTTGCGGATAGCTCCCGGTTTCGGGTACGGCTACGGGGTGAGCCGGTGGGTACCTTGAAGTGGGATCAGATCGGGGGTCACAACAAACTCAATGCACTGGCTACCTTGGCCGCCGCCAGGCATGTTGGGGTTCCGGCGCGACAAACCATGGCCGCTCTAAGTCGCTTCGAGGGCATCAAGCGGCGTATGGAGCTGCGGGGGGAGGTCGGTGGGGTGCGGGTCTATGACGATTTCGCTCACCACCCGACGGCCATCGCCACCACTCTGGAGGGGCTGCGGCGGCGGGTCGGCGACGAACGTATCCTAGCGATACTCGAGCCGCGCTCGAATACCATGCGTCAGGATGTGCATAGGGGATCGCTGGCCGCTTCCCTGGAGCTGGCGGATCGGGTGTATCTGTTCATTCCCGAGGACCTGGGATGGGACCCAGCGTCCTGGTTCGCCGATTTCGGGGGCCGATTTGCCGACAGCAGGCGGATCGATGAGCTTGTCGACCGGATCGCCACCGAGGCCCGGCCCGGCGATCACCTGTTGGTCATGAGCAACGGCGGCTTCGGGGGTATTCATGAGAAGCTGTTGGAGACCCTGGTGGCAGGCGGAGCAGCCGATTAGTCCCCGGCTTCCCAAGAGCCGGGGGATTTTGGAATATTCGGAGGTTCCCTCGAAGTACCTATTCCCCATAGGCTGGTCTTTACCCACTCTTGACTCCGCTGGACGATCATGGGTCCTGGGGTGGACGAAGCTAATGCCGGGGTTCTGTCTTTGCCCCCCCTCTCCCCAACCCTTCTCCCACCAGGAGAGAGGGGCTTGATAGTAGCCAAATAGATTGGCTTAGCGGAGTCAAGTGTGTACCAAGACCAAGTCCTATAGGACGGATCTCGGATGTGGAACAAGACCATCACGCTGGCCATCACGGGTGCCTCCGGTAGTTGCTACGGTCTACGCTTGCTCCGGTGCCTGCTCGAATCTGGGACGCGGGTCTATCTGATGGTCTCCCAGGCCGGACAGCTGGTACTCGAGATGGAGGCAGGTATGGAGATCTCTGCGAGTCCCACCGATGCCGAGCGCTATTTCGGTGAACGCTTCGGGGGTCGTCCCGGTCAGCTCCGGGTCTTCGGCCGCCAGCAGTGGACCGCTCCCGTGGCCAGCGGGACTAATCCGCCGGATGCCATGGTGGTTTGTCCCTGCACCACCGGTACTTTGGCGACGATCGCCTCCGGTGTGTGCCAGGACCTTATCGACCGGGCCGCGGATGTGGCCTTGAAGGAGCGGCGTAAGCTGATCTTGGTGGTCCGTGAGACTCCGTTCTCGACCATCCATCTGGAGAATATGTTGCGTCTGGCCCGAGCGGGGGCCCTGATCATGCCGGCCAGTCCCGGCTTTTACTTCAATCCGCAGACGCTCGATGAGATAGTGGATTTCATGGTCGCGCGGGTGCTGGATCAGTTGGAGATTTCTCACCGGTTGACGTCGCGCTGGGGTCGGGACGAGTCGTGCCCGGATTGAGTTTGAAGAAACCTTCCGCGCTACCAGGTCAAGAAATCCCGTATGGGTACTCCCTTGTTCGGAGTCCCGGTAGGCCGCTTGGGCTAGAAACAGCTCGGCCGCGGCGAGGGCGTCGCTCAGGGCATTGTGGGCAGGGTAACGGGGGAGGTTGTAACCCTTACGTAGGGCATGCAGACGTAGGTCCGAGTCCTTGTAGGTGATGTGGAGACGCTGGGAAGGGTGTTTCCAGGTAGTCTCGCAGTGCACCGGCGGCGCACCGGCGTAGCGCCCGTCGGCGGCGTAGCTCCGGGATCAGGTACAGCATGGGCTAGGCATCGAGTGGTCTGTCTGTTCCCATGGTCACGCGCCGAGGTTTCTGCAGATTCCCGAGAATCATCAGGGAAGCGCTGAGTCATTCGGCGCTTTCCGCGGTGCATGGAGGCACCCCCATTTTTCAGTAGGGGCGACCGGACGGTCCTCCCTACTCTCGTTGAAAATGTGAGGATGGCGAAAACCAGGCTTTTCGTCATCCGGGGATGAACAAGCCAGGGACAGAATTGTTCAGCGTTTCCTCAAGGAAAACGCGCTGTCTGATGGCGTTGCTCCAAGGATTCCTGCATTCTGGCAATCAGGGTGAAGGCGTCTTTGAGGTGTCCGCGTTCCGGAGATGAGAACTCATCCAGGGACAGATAATTGTCGGCCTTTTTGCCGGCGCGGATTCGGTGTGCTTGATGCCGCATGCGCAAGGTGCCGATGAGCGCCAAGGCATCGATCAAATTTTCGGCGCCGTCACGACTCAGTGTCCGGGCCTCGGCCCCGGCTTGCAACCGCTCGATTGTGTTGATCTGCGGGATGCCGGCGGTGAGTGCATAGACGCGCGCCAGGTCCACTATGGGCACCGTGCCTCGGTGCTTGAGGTCGAGGGTCCGGTCGTGGGTACCGCCGCTGATGAGCACGAAGTTGCGGAAGAACCCGATCGGCGGCCGGTGCTTGAGAGCATTGGCAGCCATGTGGGCAATGAAAATGCGGTTCGCGCGGGAGTGTTCCAGCACCTGCTCGTGCAGCTCCCCGAACAGATCCGCGGTGTCGCGTAGGGGGCGCAGGTCGAAGAATACATTGGCCAGCATCAGGGCCATCGGTTCGGGGCGCTCGATCCAGCGCGTGAAGTACCGGCGCCATACCCGCAGCGGTTGTCGCCACTTGGAATTGCGGGCCATCACCTCGCCGGGGCAGGGGTCATGACCGCAGGCGGCAAGTCCGTCGTTGACCTGGTTGGCCAGGGCGGCGAAGTAGGCGTCATCCCCCGGATTTGCCTGGTCGGCGAGTAGCAGGGCGTTGTCTTGATCGGAGTCGGATGCCTGCTCGCGGCGTGCCTGAGAGCCCCCTGTCAGCCAGGCATAAGGTACCGGTGGCGGACCGAGCTCCGTCTCCGCCAGCTCCAGCAGGCGGTTGGTAAAGACGTCGGTGATGGTGCTGATTACCTGACCGACCTGGTCCGCCGTGGCACCTCCGACGACAAGGTGGGCTTGCAGCTCCGGGACCTGGGCACTGATCCGGACCAGGGTTGTGAGGTCTGGGGCGGTATGGATATCTCCCACCAGATAAACCGGGTCGGCGCTTTGGAAACGTATCAGGTCGGAGGTGGAGACGACGCCGGTGACTCGGCCGTCGTCCAGCACGGGCAGATAATGGATATTGAGCCGGGTCATGGCGATTAGGGCCTGGAACCCCAGGGCGTTCGCCTCGGTGGTGTGGGGGTTCTCGGTCATGACCGCGCGCACGGGGGTTGTTGTGGAGAGACCAGTCGCGAGGCACCTCCGGCGCAGGTCGTGGTCGGTGACCAACCCAACGAGCCGCGCCCCCTCCATCAGCAGGAGCGAGGGGGCGTGCTGCTCGGTCATGATCCGCGCGGCGTCGCGGATGCTGGTGTCCGGCGTCGTAGCAACCGGGGCGTGACCGATCAGGTCCGAGACCCGGACGGTCATCAGTCCTACCCGGGTATCGGAGTTGGCCTCGATCCGGCGCAAGGTGTGGCGCAGACGTTCGGCGATCGGGTGCTCGAAGTGATCGGAGAAGACCTGGTGGCGATCGTGCAGGTGATCCAGGTCGGTGCAGGTAATCAGGTAGACCAGCGTGTCCTCGGCCGTATGGCCGGAGAGGGTGACCTCGGGCTGGTCCTCCGGACGGCAGTGCCATGGGAAGAGATCGCCTTCGGCAAGTTTGTCGACGAGCTCGCCGCGCTCGTTGCGGAGCTCGATGGCACCGCGGCGCACGATGTACAGGTAGGACCGGTCTGCGTCGTTCGGTGGGAAAGGGGTCCCGCGGCGGAAATAACGCACCGAGATTTGCTTGGGTAGATACCCGAGTGTCTCCTCGGGGAGCAGATCGAAGGGATGATGGCCGGCGAGAAAATCGCGGATTTCGACGAGCTCCACGTCCATTTCATTGGTCCGACGGCAGTGAGGTGTCTGCCATACAATCAGGGCGCTTTGAAAAATTCAAGATCCCCGTAAAATGCTGATGGTGCCTTATGGGGGCCTTGAAAAATTCCGTCTCTGGAATTTCCCGAGCCGCAAAGCGAAAACGCGGTTGTCGCGTACCGCCGGATGCCTGCTTTCTCTCCTGATGCTCATCGGCGGCGGGTAGTCGAAAAAGTCCTTGACAGGTAATTCGGAATTTAAGAAAATAACAATGTACTGAATCACTATCCGGCGGTTCGGTACGTTTTCCATCCTCCTTTGGTGGTAATCTTGAGCGCGACGTTTCCCGTCGCGCTTTTTTTGTATGGGGGCTCGATAAAATTCCGCTATTGGAATTTTTCAAGCCGCAAAGTGGAAGTGGGGTGTTCGCTTCGTTCCCCCGGCTTTCGAGTACCTGCGTGCTTGAAGGCTGGCGGGGAATCTCTGTACAGGGGCACCTTGAGTTTTCCAAGGTGCCCTCAGGGCTCGCGTCTCGAACATCCACTTGGATTTGTGGTCGCATGATCCGGGTCGACGGGGAGCTGCGCCCTGTCGATCTGCCCCCCTTGGATCATTCTACCGTTCGTGCATGCGCCGCGGATTTTCGGGGCTTAGTGTTGGTAACCGGCCCGGCCGGATCGGGTAAGTCGACCACTTTGGCGGCCATGATCGATTACCTCGATGACCACCGGTATGCCCATAATCCTGACGATCGAGGACCCTATCGAGTTTGTTCACACCGGTAAGAAGTGCCTCATCAACCAACGGGAGGTCCACAAGGATACCCTGAGCTTCGGCGCAGCCCTGCGTTTGGCTCTGCGCGAGGACCCGGATGTCATCCTGGTAGGCGAGATACGGGACCTGAAGACCATCCGATTGGCACTCACAGCGGCGGAGACTAGGCACCTGGTGTTGGTGACCCTGCATACCGGCTCTGCCTACGAGATCATGATCGCCACCCCGGCCATTCGTAATCTGATCCGTGAGGGCAAGGTGGTTCAGATCTATTCTGCGATCCAGACCGGACAGGCCTTCGGTATGCGGACCCTGGACCGGAATCTCCGTGACCTCCTGGGAGCCGGGTTGGTTACCGGACAAGAGGCCGAGTTCTGGGCCTGGACCAAGGACAGTCTATTGTAATTCTGACCGGATGCTGTGCCCCGTATCGATCGACATCCGCGCCGATCTGGGCCACAATAACTAATTCGGAGTCGGATGAGCGTATCCCAAGGGCCCTTTAGGGCGCCTTGAAAAATCCAAGGCACCCGTGCGGAGCAGGGTGCCCTGCCATTTTTTAAACATGTAAATGCTGGAAAAATATGAGCGAAGCGAAGACCGTGTTTTCGTATCGAGACTCGAAAAATCCCAAGACGGGATTGCTCAAGATTTCCTGAAATCCCCGAGATTGGCCGATTACTTCATAGAGTGTGGCAGCGGCGGATACTGGGTCAATGAGTTTCCCGGTTTCCGCTTGGAGTAGAGAGAGACGATGCAAGTATCAGTGGCAAATGGGCAAGGGTTGGAGCGCCGGATGACGGTCGGTCTGGAGCCGGATGAGATCGAGGCCGAGGTGGAAAAACGCCTACGAGATTTTGCCCATTCCGCCGTGATACCTGGGTTCCGTCCCGGCAAGGTGCCGGTCAAGATCTTGCGTCGGCGTTACGTCGAGGAAATACGCCAAGATATTTTCAAGGATCGGGTGCTGCGTAGCTTTCCCAAAGCCCTTGAGCAAGAGGACCTCCAGCCTGCCGTAACCCCTCGGATCGAGACCGACATGGACGAGTCCGCCCGCCGCTATGCCTATACGGCCGTGTTCGAAGTGTTGCCTCGGTTCGAATTGGGCGTCCTGGATGGTAAGACCGTCAAGCGACCGGTGGCCACGGTGACGGATACGGATCTGGACGAGATGCTGGTGCGGATGCGTGAGTTCAAGAAGACCTGGTCCGTCGTGGAACGCCCGGCGCAGCTGGGGGATCGGGTCGAGATCTCTTTTACCGGGACCGTGGATGGTGAGCCGTTCGAGAATAGCTCTGCGGAGGATGTCCATATCGTTTTGGGCAGGGAGGATATGCCCCCTGGTTTCGAAGAGGGTCTGATCGGAGCACAGGCGGGAGACGAGCGACAGGTGGAAGTGGATTTTCCGGACCAATTCACACCCGATGAGATCAAAGGGAAGTTAGCCTCCTTCTCGGTCCGGGTCAGCGAGCTCGCTGAGCCGGTGGTGCCTGAGCTGGATGCGGATTTCGCGGTCGAGGTCGGGATCCCGGATGGGGGTCTGGATAAGCTCCGTCTGAACCTGCGTGAGCTCATGGAGCAAAATCTCGAGAATCGAATCAAAGACCGGATCAAACAACAGGTCATGGATCTACTGTTGGAAACGAACCGGATCGATCTACCCGAGACTCTCGTCCTGAAGACAATCGAGACGTTCAGGGAAGATGTGCGCAAGAGATTGGATTCCCCCGATTTCGATCTTCCCGACGAGCTGCTGCGGGAGCAAGCCGAGCGGCGGGTTGCTCTGGGCTTGATTATCAACGAGGTAATCCGAGTCAACCATATCGAGTCCGATCCGCAACAGGTGCGGGAGAAGGTGGAAAACTTGTCCTCGGATTACGAGGGGACACAGAAGATCATCGACTTTATCTATTCCGATGAGGAACACTTGGCTAGGGTGGAGGCCATGGTGCGGGAGGAGCGGGTGGTCGACTGGGTGTTGGAGCAAATCATGATAGAGGATGAGCCGACTACTCTCGACGAGCTACTCGAATACTCCGACAGATGACATCCGTAACCAATTCGCCGCGTGGCCTATCTTTCGAGCCAGCGAGCACCCTATACAAAAACCTGGCTCTCGCTTTGCTCTCGGTCTTCGAGCACTTGTGGGCTCGAAGGCCAATTGGGTATCCAAGGTACCCGTATCCTTCCTTGGCGTCCTCCCGGCTCTCCGTACCATCTTCCCGGCTCTCCGTACCGCCCAACCATGAGGGGTGCAGGATTAAGTAGCTTATGAGCACGATTCCGGATACCAGGGGCTGGGACCCCCGAAATCTCGGTTTGGTCCCCATCGTCATCGAGCATACGGCGCGTGGAGAACGCTCCTTCGATATCTACTCGCGTCTACTCAAGGATCGCGTGGTTTTTCTCGTTGGGCCGGTCGAAGACTATATGTCGAATCTGGTGGTTGCCCAGCTCCTGTTCCTGGAGTCGGAAAATCCCGATAAAGATATTCACCTCTATATCAATTCTCCCGGAGGGTCGGTGACCGCCGGGTTGGCCATTTATGACACCATGCGCTTTATCCGACCGGATGTGAGCACCATGTGTATCGGTCAGGCGGCTAGTATGGGGGCCCTTCTATTAGCGGGAGGTGCCACCGGTAAGCGTTTTTGTCTACCGCACTCGCGGCTGATGATCCATCAGCCGCTCGGTGGCTTCCAGGGTCAGGCGACGGATGTGGATATTCACGCACGCGAGATCCTGCATATTCGCGACCGGCTCAACCGAATTCTCTCTCATCATACCGGTCAGCCGGTGGAAAAGGTTGCGGAAGACACGGAGCGAGATCGCTTCCTCGGCGGTGAAGAAGCCATGGAGTATGGGCTCGTCGACAAGGTGTTGGCCGAGCGGGCGGTGCCTTCCGAAGCATCGGAATAGCTCGCCCCAGGGAGAGTGGCTGTCGGACATACCGGCACTTCGGGTTTTCGAAGGTGCCCTTGATGGACGGCGGTGTGGTGGGTGCTTTGCCATCTCTTGGCGAATGGTTATGATTGCCGCGTTCTCCGAATGTACAGCCCGGCAACTCCGCATTTGGCAAAGGCTTGGATCCGGTAATCGGGGCCGTCTTGTAGCGGCATTCGGCAAAGCCTGTTCGGGCGACCGCGCGGTTGCTCGTGCTATGGAAACGCTGATTGATCGGCGTTTCCATGCGGGGCATGGATGCCCCGTCCATTTCCAACGGCCGCTGGCCGTTGGAAATGGGAGCGAAGCGAAACCGCGTTTTCGTTTCGCGTCCGCTGAAAAATGCCTAGACGGCATTTTTCAGCGCTTCCCTATGAAGTTTTCCGGAGAGCATTGCACATGGGTGGCAAAAATCATGGTAAGAACGATGATGCCAAACTGTTGTACTGCTCGTTCTGCGGTAAAAATCAGCATGAGGTGCGGAAGCTGATCGCGGGTCCGTCGGTTTTTATTTGTGACGAATGTGTCGATCTGTGCAATGACATCATCCGCGAGGAGATGGAAGAAGATGTCGGTGAGGCAACCAGCAAGCTGCCCAAGCCCTGTGAGATCAAAGAGATCCTCGATCAGTATGTCATTGGCCAAGAGCAGGCAAAGAAGGTACTCTCGGTCGCCGTCTACAATCACTACAAGCGACTCGAGGTTGAAGATACCAAGGACGATATCGAGATTGCCAAGAGCAATATTCTGCTCATAGGTCCTACGGGTTCCGGCAAGACATTGCTCGCCGAAACCCTAGCACGCTTGCTGGATGTGCCTTTCACAATCGCCGATGCCACTACCTTGACTGAGGCGGGCTATGTTGGCGATGACGTCGAGAATATCATTCAGAAGCTGTTGCAAAAATGCGATTATGATGTCGAGAAGGCCCGGACGGGTATCGTCTATATCGACGAAATCGATAAGATCTCGCGCAAATCGGATAACCCTTCCATTACCCGCGATGTATCGGGGGAAGGCGTACAGCAGGCCCTGCTGAAGCTTGTCGAGGGTACCGTCGCCTCGGTGCCACCTCAGGGCGGGCGCAAGCACCCGCAGCAGGAATTTCTGCAGGTGGATACCGTCAATATCCTGTTCATCGTCGGCGGTGCCTTTTCCGGTCTCGATAAGGTGATTCGCAACCGTTCCAAGAAGGGGGGTATCGGTTTCTCGGCCGAGGTCCATGGCGGGGATGACCGGAAAAAAGTCAGTGAGTTCCTTCATGAGGTCGAGCCGGAGGACCTCTTACGTTATGGCCTCATTCCCGAATTCATCGGCCGGCTGCCGGTGATAGCCACCCTCGAGGATCTGGACGAAGAGGCCTTGTTGCGCATCCTGACCGAGCCCAAAAATGCCCTGACCAAGCAATATGCCCGGCTCTTCGAGATGGAGGGGTGTAGCTTGGATCTGCGCCAAGACGCCCTGACGGCCATCGTCCATAAGTCGATGAATCGCAAAACAGGTGCCCGTGGCTTGCGTACCATTATGGAGCAGGTCTTGCTCGATACCATGTATGATTTGCCGTCGATGGACAATGTAAGCAAGGTGGTTATCGATGGCTCGGTGGTGGCCGGTGAGAGTGATCCCCTCATCATTTACGATGGGACGACCGACCAACGGTGTGTCGCGTTGGATTGACCAGCCGTCTGCGTCGATGCCCTTTTCTCGGCGTCGCTGGTGCGGGCGAGCGATTGGACAGAGGACCGCAATGGCCTCAAAGTCGAGATTCCGAAGTACCCCGAATCAACTCCCGGAGAGATGCGACATCCTGAGGATGTCTTGAAAAATTCAAGTGTCCGTGCAGCGTAAGGACGAACCGACGTCCTTCGAGCAAGTCGGTGCTCGAAGGATGGGAGCGGAGTGGAAGCCGTGTTTTCGTATCAAGACTTGAGAACTTGCAGGGAGACGATTTTTCAAGGTCCCTCTAATCTGTTTTGTCGATTCTTGTGGAGTTGTCGAGGACGGCGTACGACGCCGAAGACGGTTGCACCGGAACGGCAGGGCACCAACTGAGCACAGAAAGTTCCATGGCCCAGAACGATATACCTGGTTCTACGGATTCGGTCGTTTTCCAGGAAGTGCCGGTTTTACCGCTGCGCGATGTGGTGGTTTACCCTCATATGGTCATTCCGTTGTTCGTCGGTCGCGAAAAGTCCATTCGGGCGCTCGATAGCGCGATGGCGAACGATAAGCAAATCCTCCTGTTGGCGCAGAAGAGAGCGGATGTGGACGACCCGGGGGTCGAGGATTTGCATGGGGTAGGGACCTTGGCCAGCATCCTGCAGCTGCTCAAACTACCGGACGGTACAGTCAAGGTACTGGTGGAAGGCAATCAGCGGGCGCAGATCGATACCTTCATCGCCATCGACGAGGCTTTCTGCGCCAATATTCTGCCCCTGGTCGAGTTCATGGAGGTGGACGAGCGGGAGCAGGAAGTGCTGATGCGCTCGGCCATCAGTCTGTTCGACCAGTACGTCAAGCTCAACAAGAAGGTGCCCCCCGAGGTCTTGACTTCGCTGACCAGTATCGACGACCCGGGCCGGTTGGCAGATACCATGGCCGCGCATATGTCCCTGAAGCTAGACGAGAAGCAGCGGGTTCTGGAGGTGATCGAGGTGCCCTCCAGGCTCGAGCACCTGATGGGTCTGATGGAAGCGGAGAACGATATCCTCCAAATGGAAAAGCGCATCCGGGGTCGGGTGAAGCGACAGATGGAGAAAAATCAACGGGAATACTATCTCAACGAGCAGATGAAGGCCATCCAGAAGGAGCTAGGTGAGATGGACGATCTTCCCAACGAGCTCGACGACCTCGGCAAACGCATCGAGGCGGCGGGCATGCCCAAGGATGTCAAGGCCAAGGCGCAGGCCGAGTTCAATAAACTCAAGCTCATGTCGCCCATGTCCGCGGAGGCGGCGGTGGTGCGTAACTACGTGGATGTTCTGGTCAATGTGCCTTGGAAGAAGCGCACCCGCATCCGCAACGATATTCGGGTTGCCGAAGGGGTGCTGGAAGCCGATCACTATGGCTTGGAGAAGGTCAAAGAACGCATTCTCGAGTACCTGGCCGTACAACAGCGGGTACGCAAGCTCAAAGGACCGATCTTGTGTTTGGTCGGTCCCCCCGGAGTCGGAAAAACTTCCCTCGGGCACTCGATCGCGCGGGCCACCAACCGTAAATTCGTGCGTATGTCCTTGGGTGGCATGCGTGATGAAGCCGAGATCCGTGGCCACCGGCGCACGTATATCGGTGCGCTGCCGGGGAAGATCATCCAGAACCTATCCAAGGCGGGATCGCGTAACGCACTCTTTCTTCTGGACGAGATCGACAAGATGGCCATGGACTTCCGGGGCGATCCGGCATCCGCATTGCTCGAGGTGCTAGACCCAGAGCAGAATCATACCTTCAACGATCATTACCTGGAGGTGGACTTCGATCTCTCGGAAGTGATGTTCGTAGGCACGGCTAATACCCTCAATATTCCACCGGCCCTCTTGGATCGCATGGAGGTGATTCGGCTTTCCGGCTATACGGAAGACGAAAAGGTCGCGATCGCCGAACGCTATCTGCTTCCCAAGCAGATGAAAAACAACGGCCTCAAGGCGGGAGAGTTCACCATCCGCGAGAGTTCGGTGCGGTATATTATCCGTCACTACACACGCGAGGCCGGCGTACGCAATCTGGAGCGGGAGCTTTCGAAGATCTGCCGTAAAGTGGTCAAAGAGGTACTGCTCAAGAAGCGGGTTTCCTCGGTGGTCGTAACCCCCAAGGCCCTTGAAAAGTATCTGGGGGTGCAGCGGCACCGGTTTGGGCGTGCGGACGAGTTCGACCAAGTCGGTCAGGTCGTGGGCCTAGCCTGGACGGAGGTCGGGGGCGAGCTACTACGGATCGAATCCGCCCTGGTACCGGGCAAGGGTAAATTCACCTACACCGGCCAGCTCGGGGACGTAATGCAGGAGTCGATCCAGGCAGCCATGACCGTGGTTCGCAGCCGTGCCCAGGCCCTGGGGATCGATTTGGAGTTCCATCAGAAATTCGATGCGCACATCCATGTTCCCGAAGGTGCGACACCCAAGGATGGGCCCAGTGCGGGAGTGGCCATGTGCACGGCCTTGGTGTCGGCTCTGATCAAGGTGCCCGTGTGCTCGAATGTTGCCATGACCGGAGAGATTACCCTGCGGGGTGAGGTCTTGCCGATCGGAGGACTGAAAGAGAAGTTGTTGGCTGCCCACCGTGGGGGAATCGATACGGTGGTTATTCCGCAGGAGAACGCCCGTGATTTGACCGAGATCCCGAAAAATATCAAGCAGAATCTCACTATCCGGCCAGTGCGTTGGATCGATGAGGTATTGGATATCGCCTTGAGCGAGCTACCCGATCGGAAGGCGGTCAACCCGGATATAGACAGGCTGAGCAAGCCTGAAGCGTGTGAGCCGACACCGGAGGTTGCCGACGAGAAAGACATCGGTGTGCGGACCCATCATTGAGGACACTTGAAAAATTCGAGGTGCTCATTTTGATTGATATTGCTGGTTTCTACCCTGGAATATGAAGGCCAGAAAAGGCCATATCGGGACTTGAAACATTGCAGGAAGGCGATTTTTCAAGGTCCCCGGTAGTGAATAACCTGGACCGCACTCGCGATTGACCAGATCGGGGTTTTGTCGAATCGGTTGACAGCGAGAAGCACGGTCGTTATAAGTCGACAGACCATGTATGGCAGCACTCGAGGCTTAATCCGACCGAATTTTGGTCGAGTCCTCGAAAAATCAATGGGGGGAGATGAACGAATGAACAAGTCGGAGCTTATCGAGGCGATAGCGGGTGCAACCGATATGTCCAAATCAACAGCGGGTAAGGCCTTGGATACTTTGATGGAGACCATAGTCGCTGCGTTGAAAGAAGGAGATACCGTGTCGATAATCGGTTTTGGTACCTTTACCGTCAAGGAGCGGGCAGCCAGGATGGGGCGTAATCCGCGGACCGGCGAATCGATCGCTATTGCCGCCTCGAAGACACCGGCGTTCAAGGCTGGAAAGGCGTTCAAGGACGCAGTACAATAATTCTTCGTTTGCGGGGTGCTTAGCTCAGCGGGGAGAGCATCGTCCTTACAAGGCGAGGGTCGCAGGTTCGAGCCCTGCAGCACCCACCAAGCGAGCAGTCGGTCAAGGGCACCTTGGAAAATTCAAGGCCTCTTAAGGGAGTGTCTTAAGGGAGTGGTAGTTCAGTTGGTTAGAATACCGGCCTGTCACGCCGGGGGTCGCGGGTTCGAGTCCCGTCCACTCCGCCAAACAGCAGCGGCAAATGAGCATCGGCGCAATGGGGTATCCGGGGGGATACCCCGTTTTCGTTTGAGTGGCGTGTCGGCCGGCCGTTTTCTTCGAGGTACCTTGAAAAATTCAAGGTACCCGTGTTAGACGAGGATGTCCGGCCCGGTTTCAAGCACCTCTGTGTTCTGAGGTAGGGGGCCAAGCCGAGTGTTTCCATACCGAGACTTGGAAAATTGCAGGGATGCCATTTTTCAAGGTCCCCTCAAATACCCCTCGGGATCGATAGGCCATGTTGCAGACGATTCGAGAACGTGCCCAGGGTTGGATCGCCTGGGTGATCGTGATCCTCATCAGTATTCCCTTTGCGCTGTGGGGTATCCAATCTTATCTGGGGGTGGGTGCCGAGCCGGTGGTTGCAACAGTCGAGGGGATCGAAATCACCGAACGTGAACTCGACGACCGCTCTCGGAATTTGAGGGCTCGGTTGCGCGACCGGTTGGGAGCGGCTTATCGCCCGGAGCTCTTCGACCACGAAGTGATGCGGAGCCAGGTTCTCGACCGGATGATTCGAGACTACTTGGCGGTGCAGGCTGCCCACGAGTTGGGATTGCGGGCCTCGGATCAGGAGCTGCGCCGTTTTATTCTGAATAACCCCACGTTTCAGAAGGATGGACGCTTCGACAAGGCAACCTACGAGCGTATGCTCGAGCTACAGGGCCGGACTCCACCCCAGTTCGAGAACAGTCTGCGCCAGCAGATTATCGGCACCCAGCTATCGCGCGCCATCGTCGCTACCGAGATCCTATTGGAACGAGAGCTCGAAGCGGCCGTCCGGCTTGATCGTCAACAGCGGAATTTGAGCTTCATCCGCGTACCCAAGGCGGTTTTTTTGAGCGATGGGCCGATTTCCGACCAGGAGATTACCACCTACTACGAATCGAATCGGGTGCGGTTCCGGACTCCGGAGCGAATACGGATTCGGTATCTGGTGCTGAATGCGGCCTCGGTGGCCCCTACCGAAACCCCGGATGAACAGGAATTGCGCGGATACTACGAAGCGGAGCGGGACCGCTTCACCCGACCTGAAAGACGCCGCGTGCGCCATATCCTGATCGCTCTAGACCCGGAGGCCAGCAAGGGGGAAGAAAATGCAGCCAAGGCAGACCTCGCGGAGGTCCGGCAGCGGATTGCGGACGGAGAAGATTTTGCGGTATTGGCACGGGAATTGTCTTGGGACCCGGAGTCGGCGGAACGCGGCGGGGACCTCGGATACATTGAGCGGGGATGGATGGAGCCGGCCTTCGATCAGTCGGCCTTCGCAGTCGATGTGGGGCGGCTCAGCGAGATCGTACGCAGTCGTTTCGGTTACCACTTGATCGAAGTGACCGCAGTCGATCCGGAGATGACCGAACCTTTTGAAGCTTTGAAGGACAAGCTGATCGCTGACCTGGAGCAACGCGGTAGCGAGGGCCTGTTTTTCGAGTTGGCCGAGCGTCTGGCCAACTTGAGCTACGAGTCGCCGGACAGCTTGGAGCCTGCGGCCGAGGCCCTGGACCTCGAGCTTCGGACTAGCCCTTGGATCGACCGCTCCGGGGGTGAAGGTATCCTAGCCCACCCCAAGATACTCACGGCTGCCTTCAGCAATGAGGTGCTGGTGGAGGGCAACAACAGTGATCTCATCGAGCCCGAGCCCGACCAATTGCAGGCGGTCGTGCTGCGGGTGTTGGAGCACGAGGAGTCGACCACCAAACCCTTGGACGCAGTCCGCGACGAAATTGTGGATAGCCTGCGTGATCGGCAGGCTGCGGATGCCGCAGTCGCCAAAGCCGCCGAGCTGGTATCCGAGCTGACGGCTGGTGCCGACCGGTCGTCAATTACCGGGGACTACTCCTTGGAGGAGTTCAGATTGATCGCGCGGGATGCGGCGCAGGTGCCAGCGCAGATTCGGGATTTTGCCTTCACATTGGGCCGCCCACAGCCGGGCAGTGCGAGCTGCGGCAGCTTGGCTCTGGACGATGGCGACAGTGCTCTAGTGATTCTCGATGCGGTCGTGGACGGCTCTCTTCCGGACCTGGACCAAGGGAGCCGTGATCGGATACACCGCAGTCTGGCACAGGGGATCGGCCGTGCCTACTACAAGGTCTGGCTGGCGGATCGAGAGAGCCGGGCCGACATCACGCGCACGGTATCCCCGTAATATGACCTTGGCGGTATGCGTGTTTTCGGTCGTATTTTCAGTAGCTTATGCGCTTGAGAATCGGCCGGGAATTTCCGCACCGGCACGGGGGCTCGTATCGGAATTCCAGTGGCTGGAAGCCCCTCTCCTTCTGGAAAGATGAGTTGTGCCTTTGCGGCTGAATTTTCTCCCCGCAGCGATTACTCGATATTTTCCGATGGGCACAGCCTGCCCCCTAGGAATCCCCGCCGGTGCGGTCAACCTAGCCTCGGACTGTTCGAATCCACGGGGCGGCGTGGATCGCTATATTTCAGAGCGAGGCGGCATGATCGGGACGATGCGCAAGCTCCATCAAGGTGTCCGAAAAACCGGCCTCGATTCTCGGATTTTCGACGCCCAGTGTCGTTTCAGAAGAGCCGCATCCTCCGGGAAAGTGGTTGAGGAGGGAGGGGGGAACGGGTGACCGTGCGATGATCCCATCGAAGAACACAGGTTCGGCAGGAAGCAAAGCACGGCCTACGGAGCACTACCGAATTTTTCGACCCCCCGAGGTCGAGGCCCGATTGCAGCCTATGGAGTCAACTCGAGCCCAGGATGTTATAGCCGGTATCCACGTACAGAACATCGCCCGTGATCCCGGAGGCCAGATCGGAGCAGAGAAAGGCCGCCGCGTTGCCGACTTCCTCGATAGTCACGTTACGCCGCAAGGGGGTCCGTTCCGCCACCTGCTTGAGCATAGTCCGAAAGTCCGCTATGCCGGATGCGGCCAGGGTGCGGATAGGACCGGCGGAAATGGCGTTGACCCGGGTACCTTCCGGGCCCAGGGAAGCAGCCAAATAGCGGACATTCGCCTCCAGGCTCGCCTTGGCGAGGCCCATTACATTGTAATTGGGTATGGCGCGTACCGCACCCAGGTAGCTCATGGTCAGGAGTGAACCGTTGCATCCCTGCATCATCTTGCGTCCGGCCTTGGCCAGAGCGGCGAAGCTGTAGGAGCTGATGTCGTGGGCAATGGTGAAGCCTTCCCGAGTCACGGCGTCGATATATTCGCCCTTGAGTTGCTCCTGGGGGACAAAGCCGATCGAATGCACGATGGTCTCGAGTCCATCCCAGTGTGCCGATAAATCCCGGAAGGCCGTCTCTATTTGGGTATCGCTCGTTACCTCCAAGGGCAACACGATCTCCGATCCGCACTTGGCAGCCAATTCCTTGGCGCGGGGTTTGAGCTTCTCGGTCTGATAGGTCAGGGCGATCCGGGCCCCCTCGCGATGCATGGCCTGAGCCACGCCATAAGCGATGGAGCGATTACTGGCGACGCCGGTTATGAGTACCCGTTTATCTTGTAAAAAGCCCATGGCGTTTCGGTCCTATGAGTTGTGGTTGAATGGATGGCTGATAAGGTCGGTGCGGATGGGAAAAAACCGAGGGGTATTTGAGAAGCTCGGTGGTACTCGAAGTCCTCCGAAGTGTCCGCAGGGGAAGGGATACTCGCCATTTGGCGGATGAAAATCAAGGTTCCCTGGAAAATCACATTGGTATCGTAGGGTGCGAATCTTGCTCGAAATCGTGCAACGGCGAGTTCATGGTGACGAGAACCAAAAGCAGCCGACGCTGGCTCGACCGGCATTTCAAGGATGCCTATGTAAAACGGGCGCGACAGGAGGGTTACCGGTCTCGCGCCGTCTACAAGCTGTTGGAGATCCAAGAGAAGGACCCTATCCTGAAGCCTGGTTTCTCGGTGGTGGATTTGGGGGCGGCACCGGGCGGCTGGAGCCAAGCGGCGGCCCGGATCGTCGGGCCCCGGGGGCGGGTCGTCGCCCTCGACAGCTTGCCGATGGAGCCCGTACCGGGCGTGACTTTCATTCAGGCCGACTTTTGTGCCGAGACTTCCCCGATCCGGCTCCGGGAGGCCCTGGATGGCGCGGCGGTGGATGTGGTGCTTTCGGATATGGCCCCTAACATGAGCGGTAATCCCACGGTGGATCAGCCACGCATGATGTATTTGTGCGAGTTGGCCCTGGATCTGGCCCGACAGCTGCAACAGCCCGGTGGGTCGCTGGTGGTTAAAACCTTTCAGGGGGAAGGCTTCGATGTCTTCTACAAAGAGCTACGTGCTTCCTTCAAACGGGTCTCCAAGCGTAAGCCGAAGTCCTCACGGGCCGGGAGCCGAGAACTCTATCTGGTAGCGACGGGGTATGCTTTGTAGTAAGTTAACCCAAGGTCGTAAAGGTGCAAAGAAGAACCTGATGGGGACCTTGAGCTTTTCAGAGATGGGGGCAAAGCGAAAACCGTATTTTCGTATCAAGACTTGAAAAATCCCAATGATGAATTTTTCAAGGTTCCCCGATAGTCAAGTCTGGGTAGCCTGGTCGTGTGACCTGGGTGCCGGTTGAAAAGACGAGCGAGCGGGTCGGTTCTTTGATAGTGACTACTTTTGTCCCCATGTCTCGGGGGTCTCGTTCTAAAATGCCACAGGAACTGATTTTCGCGGAAACAAGAGGGTGCATGCCGTGAGCGACATGGCAAAGAATTTGATTCTCTGGGTGGTCATCGCGATCGTCCTGATGTCGGTGTTCAACAATTTTACGTCGACTCAAAACAATCCGCAGGCCATAGCTTACTCCGACTTCATCGATCAGGTACGCCAGGGCCGGATCAAAGAGGTGACCATTACCGGGCGTGCGATCGAAGGGATGAATGCGTCCGGTCAGCGTTTCTCTACTTATAGCCCGGGAGATGATGGTCTGGTCGGCGACCTGCTCAACAATAATGTGTCGATTATGGCCGGTCCGCCTGAAAAGCCCTCGATCCTGATGCAAATCCTCATCAACTGGTTCCCGCTGTTCATTCTCATTGGCCTGTGGATTTTCTTCATGCGCCAAATGCAGGGTGGGGCCGGTGGACGCGGGGCCATGTCCTTTGGCAAGAGCCGCGCTCGCATGCTCTCGGAGGACCAGGTCAAGGTCACCTTCACCGACGTAGCCGGGACCGATGAGGCTAAGGAAGAGGTCACGGAGATGGTCGACTTTCTGCGCGATCCCTCCAAGTTCCAAAAGCTCGGCGGTAAAATTCCCAAAGGCGTGCTCATGGTCGGTGCCCCGGGTACCGGTAAAACCCTCTTGGCGCGGGCCATTGCCGGTGAGGCCAAGGTACCCTTTTTCACCATTTCCGGCTCCGACTTCGTCGAGATGTTCGTCGGCGTCGGTGCCTCGCGCGTGCGCGATATGTTCGAGCAGGCGAAGAAGCATGCCCCCTGCATCATCTTCATCGACGAGATCGATGCTGTCGGTCGTCACCGCGGGGCGGGTCTGGGCGGTGGTCACGACGAGCGTGAGCAGACCTTGAATCAACTCCTGGTGGAGATGGATGGCTTCGAAGGTAATGAGGGTGTCATCGTCATCGCCGCCACCAACCGGCCGGACGTGCTCGATCCGGCCCTGCTACGCCCGGGCCGCTTCGACCGTCAAGTCGTGGTGCCATTGCCGGATGTGCGTGGGCGCGAGCAGATCCTCAAGGTGCACATGCGCAAGGTTCCGGTGGCGGAGAACGTCAAGGCAGCCGTAATCGCCCGCGGCACGCCGGGATTTTCCGGGGCCGACCTGGCCAACCTGGTGAATGAAGCGGCCCTGTTTGCTGCTCGTGCGGACAAACGCTTGGTCGATCAGGAGGAGTTCGAGAAGGCTAAGGACAAGATTATGATGGGGGCCGAGCGCCGCTCCATGGTCATGTCCGAGGAGGAAAAAAATCTCACCGCCTACCACGAGGCCGGGCACGCCATCGTAGGCTACCTGGTGCCGGCCCACGATCCGGTGCACAAGGCGACCATCATTCCCCGCGGTCGGGCCCTGGGCGTGACCATGTTCCTGCCCGAAGATGACCGTCACAGCATGTCGAGGCAATATCTGGAGAGCAAGATATCCAGCACCTTCGGTGGCCGCATCGCGGAGGAGCTGATCTTCGGCGCGGACAAGGTCACCAACGGTGCCACCTCGGACATTGAGGTCGCTACCCGTATCGCGCGTGACATGGTCATGAAATGGGGGCTGTCGGAGAAGCTGGGACCGCTCGCCTACAGTGAAGAAGAGCAGGAGGTTTTCCTCGGTCACTCGGTGACCCAGCACAAGAACATCTCCGACGAGACGGCGCACCTCATCGACGAAGAAGTCCGTGCGATCATCGACCGTAATTACGGGCGGGCCGAAGAGCTACTCGATGCGAATCGGGACAAGCTACATGCCATGGCGGAGGCCTTGATCAAATACGAGACCATCGACTCGGACCAGATCGATGACATCATGTCCGGGCAGGCACCGCGGAAGCCCAAGGACTGGGACGAGGAGCAGGAAAGTGGTGGTCCCGGCGGCGCAAAGGCGATCCTGGTGGACGCCGAATCTGAAGACCATAAGGCCAGCGAGGGGCCTCTCGGCGACCCGGCCGGCGAGCACTGATCGCGGGCCGGTCGGAGATCGATTTCGATTCATGGCCTCCCTGGACTGCGCGGGCCGAGTGCTGGATCTCTCCCGCCCATGCGTGATGGGTATCCTGAATGTTACCCCCGATTCTTTTTCGGATGGGGGTGATTTTTATGGTATCGACCCGGCGTTGCGTCGTGCCGAACGTATGGTCGAAGAAGGTGCCGATATCCTCGATATCGGTGGTGAATCGACCCGACCGGGGGCCATGCCGGTGTCTGTGCAGGAGGAGCTCGACCGGGTGATGCCGGTGATCGAGGCCCTGAGCCTCCGCATTTCCTTGCCGATCTCCATCGATACCAGTAAGCCGGAAGTCATGCGCGCCGCGGTGGATGCCGGGGCCGCAATGATCAATGATGTGCGTGCCCTGCGCCAGCCGGGTGCTCTGGAGACCGCGGCCGATACCTGTGTGCCTGTGTGCCTGATGCATATGCAGGGAGAGCCTGGGACCATGCAGGCGGCACCGTCGTATCGCGATGTGGTCTCCGAGGTTCGGGACTTTCTGCGTCTCCGGCTCGATGCCTGCATCGGTGTCGGTATTACCCCTGATCGTGTCTTGTTGGATCCCGGCTTCGGTTTTGGGAAAATGCCGGAGCACAATCTTGCCTTGCTGGCTGGGCTGGCCGACCTGTGCATCCTGGGACCTCCGGTCCTGGTCGGCCTGTCGCGCAAATCTATGATCGGTGACCTGACTGGCCGGTCGATCGCTGAGCGCCTAGCGGGTAGCCTGGCGGCGGTGACGCTAGCCGTCGAGCGTGGTGCTCGCGTGGTGCGGGTGCATGATGTGGCCCCCACGGTAGATGCTTTGCGCGTAGCTTGGGCCGTACCCGGTTTCCGGGAGGCCCGAGTGCTTTAAGGGGGCTTGGAAAAATCCATCTTTGGAATTTTTCAAGTCTTGATACCGGAACATTTGGCTTCGCTCCCGGTTTCAGGCACTGGCATGCTCGGAACTGGATGAGCGAATTGACCGCCTCGACACGGCCGTTGGTGAGCCTGGAATCGAACGCATTGAGGAGGTCTAGCCAGTGATTCTTAAGCGTCTTGGCCACCGCCTTGATCGACTCCAGGCGGCAACGGCGCAGCCCAGCTGCACCACTTGTCGGGGAGCGGCTCGGCTTGTTGGGCCACGACTTGGGCTTTTCGCCCTTCGCAGGCATAAAGCACATGCTGAGCATCAAGGTCGTGAAACAAGCTAATGTAATTGTGTCCACACCGCGCGGGCGGTCTCGTCGAGACCGCCCGCGGTGGACGGTCGAGAAGTCCTCCTGAGCGTGCGCCTGATCGACGTAATGAGTCCGAGGGTGCGCCAAACGTGCCCGTCGCTGACGCCAAGCAATTGAGCAACCTGAGAGACTGCCATCGCCTTGCATAGGATGACCAACAAGGCCTCCATCAGTGCCTCCATCAGTAGGCTGAAGCCGCTGTTGGGGCGCGCCCTGGGCGCGCCCCGACGTGGGTTGGTCTTCTTGGCGCAGGTCCCGCAGCGCACACGGGGCCCTTGGCGTGGCTGTAGGCTTGGAACTGGAAGAAGTTCAGGTGACGCCAGTCGCGCTCGAGCGTGTCGTGGACCGGCTATCGAAGGCCACGTCAACGACCTCCCGAGGGGCCGGAAGACCGAGCGCAAGGGGAAACAACGACAACGGGTCTATGATGAAAATCTCCGACGTTTGGCCTGGTGACTGGTCCGAGCCTACAGGCGAAAAGACGGGCACAGAGTAGGCTTGGAGTGGGCTACAGAGCTAATTTTTGTAACTATTCAGGATCTCTTGCCAAGAAGTAGGCTACGCGCGCACCCTAGAACCATGCCTGACCGGAACGCCCTACCCCATTCTCTGGAAATCCCTGACGACGAGCTGAAGCGGCTGCGTGAACAGGTTGCGGAGCAGGCGGCGATCATTGAGGGGCAAACGGCGACCATTGAGCAGATGCCTGAGCGCATTCAGGAGCTCGAAGCACGTCTGGCTAAGGATAGCCACAACTCCAGCCGGCCACCATCCTCAGACTCTCCGTGCACGAAGCCACTACCACGTTCGCGGCGCCAACCCAGCGGGCGCAAGCCCGGTGGACAACCGGGTCGGCGCGGCGTCCTCCGCTCCGTGGTCGATGACTCCGACCAGTGCGTGATCATCCCGTTGACGGGGACCTGCACCTGCGGACGTTGCGGCACCGAGATCGCGGCTACAGTGCTCGCGGAGCGACGCCACGTGGTCGAGGTGGTGATCCAGCGTAAGGTCATCGAGTACCGCATTGTCGGCGGAACCTGCACCTGTGGGCACGCGCAACGCAGCACGTTTTCTGCAGGGATTGAGGCCCCAGTGCCATATGGACCGAGCGTATCGGCCTTTGCGGTCTACATGACCCACCAACGCGCCGTACGGGTGGCCGCTACCCGTCTGGAGGCACCAGTCAACGCGATTCGCAGCGCACTCGTCGCCGCGCCAGTGGCCCATGCCGACGAAACTGGCCTGCGTGGGAACGACAACCTGTACTGGCTACACGTACTCAGCACCGACCGGCTTACGGCCTACTTCCCTCAGCCCAAACGCGGGGCCGAGGCCCTGGATACGTTCGGCTTGTTGACGTTGTTCGCTGGCGTACTGGTGCATGACTCCTGGTCAGTCTACGAGCGCTACCAACGAGGTCCTTCCTGCGCTTCCTCACTGAGCTGCGCGTTCCCTTCGACAACAACCAGACCGAACGCGACCTGCGCATGCCCAAGATCAAGCAGAAAGTCTCTGGCTGCTGCCGCTCCGATACCGGTGCCGAGGACTTTACCATCCTCCGCTCCTAACCTCTCAACTCGCCGCAAACAATCCGACGATACTGTCAACTCGCTCGTCCTGACCTTCCAGGGCAACCCCCCAGTGCCCCCATTGGAGTAGCTGAATAGTTACGATAGCCGGATATAAGGATAGGTGAAAATATGAAACGCAAGTATTTCGGTACCGACGGTATTCGGGGTCGTGTTGGAGAAGGCAACATCACACCAGATTTTGCACTCAAGCTAGGTTGGGCCGTGGGACGTGTGCTGGGCGAGGGGCGGGGGGGCAAGGTGCTGATCGGCAAAGATACCCGCATCTCGGGCTATATGTTCGAAGCCGCCTTGGAGGCTGGTTTGGTCGCCGCCGGCATGGATATCCGATTGCTCGGCCCTATGCCCACCCCCGCGATCGCGTACCTGACGCGCACCTTCCGGGGCGTTGCCGGTATTGTAATCAGTGCCTCTCACAATCCCTACGAGGACAATGGCCTCAAGTTCTTTTCGGCCGACGGGGACAAGCTTCCGGATGTGGTCGAGCTGGCGATCGAGTGTGAGTGCGACAGGCCACTGCGAACGGTTGGCCCTGCGGAATTGGGTAAGGTCAAGCGGGTGGAAGATGCCCGTGGCCGCTACATCGAGTTCTGCAAGAGCACGATTTCGGCCCTGAGCTTCAGGGACCTAAAGCTGGTTCTGGACTGCGCCAACGGCGCGACCTATCACGTGGCACCGGAGGTCTTCGAAGAGCTCGGGGCACAAGTAGTGGTCATCGGCAATGAGCCCGACGGGTTCAACATCAATCGCGAGGTCGGCTCCACCAACCCCGCCGCACTCGTGGCGGCTGTCGTGCGGAAAGGCGCGGATCTCGGGATAGCCTTTGATGGGGATGGAGACCGAATGCTGATGGTGGATAAGAGCGGTACCCTGATCGACGGCGATCAGCTGCTCTACGTCATTGCAAAATCGCGCCTGGAGCAACAATGCTTCAAGGGTGAGGTCGTCGGCACCCTGATGAGCAATCTAGGGTTGGAGCATGCCCTGAAGAAGCTCGGCGTGGGCTTCGCTCGTACCCGAGTGGGCGATCGTTACATCATGGAGCGTTTGAAGCGGAATGGCGGCATCCTCGGTGGCGAACCCTCGGGACACATCATTTGCCGGGATCGCACCTCCACCGGCGATGGTATCGTAGCGGCGCTCCAGGTATTGGCGGCGATGGAAGCCGCCGGCCGTGACCTGGGAGAACTCGCCGGGGAAATGCGGAAGTACCCCCAACAGATGATCAACATCCGTTTGGGAGAACGGGGAGATACTGTGAAATTGCCCGAGGTACGGAAGGCCGTCGAAGCGGCAGAACGGGAGCTGAACGAATGCGGTCGTGTGTTGCTGCGTCCATCCGGTACCGAGCCCATGATCCGGGTCATGGTGGAGGGTGTGGACCAAGCCCAGGTAACGACCATCGCGAGCCATCTGGCGGATGTGATCCGTGACCGGATAAGTGACTGAACTCTTTGAACTACAAAGGTGTAGAGGGCGCAAAGCTCCTAGTGCTCAGTTTCGACTAATATTGCAAATTCATAGCCGCTTCTGGACTTCATGCTCCAGGGTAGGAAAAAGCGATATCAATCGAAATGGATACGGCTCTTTTGAAACGACACCGGGCGTTGAAAATGCGCACCACCCCTATCCACGCCACCTCGCCCTGAGACTTAAGATCCACGCCGCCCCGTGGATTCGAAAAAACCCGTGGCCAGGTTTAGCGTACTGCGAAGATTGGTAGGGTGGACTGGGCCCACTGAAAAAAATCGAGTGCGCGAGCGCATCCGGGAGTTGGAAGCACGCTTGGCCAAGGATAGCCACAACTCTAGCCGGCCGCCATCCTCGGACCCTCCGTTCAAGACGCCGCCACCACACTCGCAACGCCAATCCAGCGGGCGCAAGCCCGGTGCACAACCGGGCCGACGCGGTGTCACTCGCTCCTACTCGCTCCTGGGTCGATCACCCCGACCAGTGCGTGATCATCCCGTTGACGGGGACCTGCGCCTGCGGACGTTGCGGTACCGAGATCGCGGCTACGGTGCTCGCGGAGCGACGCCACGTGAGGCCACGGTGCCATACGGACCGCGTGTATCGGTCTTTGCGGTTTACATGACCCAATACCAATTGTTGCCCTACCAGAGCACCGCTGAGGTGCTCAATGAGCTAGCCGGCCTTGGGATCTCACCGGGCACCCTCCAGCGCGCCGTACGGGTGGCGGCCAGTCGCCGCGCCAGTGCCCCATGCCGACGAAACCGGCCTGCGCGGGAATGGCAACCTGTACTGGCTACACGTACTCAGCACCGACCGGCCTACGGCCTACTTCCCTCATCCCAAACGTAAGGCATTGCCCATCGGCGACGTCAAGCGCTTAATGCGGTCCGTGCCTCCGGTGTGATACTTCGCCAGAAGGGCAGCCACACATCCTGAAGCCAGGTCTCGCTAACGCCCTGTCTCCATCCTCCCCGGATCGGATCAGAATCCGGATATTCGATCCAGGGAGGCAACGGCTCCGTCGAGCAAGACTCGCTCATCGGTGACACTTTAGTTTTCGGCGAGTAGTCTATATTTTTCAATTCCTCGAATACGCCGAAATCCAGTATGCGTGAGCAGTCGTAAAGAAGAAGCTTCATTCTCGATGCAGGAATGCTTCCTTCGAGTGTTTTGCCATCCGGTATGGACACTATGACTTCATCCCCCCGAATACTTGACGTGAATATGCGGTAGCTTATGTTGTTTGTGTCCATAAAATACATGTAAACAACAATACCGTAGAATGCCGATATTGATGGCATATTTTTCCTATTGCCGATACCCAACTTTACTCATCGCTTTCACCACCGCATCACCCATCTCAGCGGTGCCGACTAAGCGCATGCCGGCGGATAGGATGTCGGCGGTGCGCAGCCCTTGGTCCAGGACGGCGGAGACCGCGCCTTCGATGCGTTCGGCAGCGGTCGGCTGGCTTAGGGAGTGGCGCAGTATCATAGCCACCGAGAGTATAGTGGCCAGGGGGTTGGCGGTGTCTTGGCCGGCGATGTTGGGGGCTGAACCGTGGATGGGCTCGTACATGCCCTTCCCGGTCGCGTTCAGGGAGGCAGAGGGTAGCATGCCGATGGAGCCGGTGAGCATGGCCGCAGCGTCGGAAAGGATATCGCCGAACATGTTGGTGGTGACCAGGACGTCAAACTGCTTCGGCTCCCGGATCAGCTGCATGGCGGCATTGTCCACGTACATGTGGCTGAGGGCCACGTCCGGGTAGCCGGCTCCTACCTCGGTGGCGACCTCGCGCCACAGCTCGGTGCATTCCAGCACGTTGGCCTTGTCCACCGAACAGACCCGCCGATTGCGTTTGCGGGCGGTGTCGAAGGCCACCTCACAGATGCGCCGGATCTCCGGCTCGTCGTAGACCAGGGTGTTGATGCCTCGGCGTGTGCCATTGTCACGGATTTCGATGCCCCGCGGCCGCCCGAAGTAGATGCCGCCGGTCAGCTCGCGCACGATGAGAATGTCGAGCCCGGCGACCAGCTCCGGCTTCAAGGAGGAGGCCTCGGCCAGCTGGGGATAGAGGATGGCCGGGCGCAGGTTGGCGAATAGTCCCAGCTGGTTACGTAGGCCCAGGAGCCCTTTTTCCGGGCGGATGGCGATGGGCAGCGGCTCCCATTTGGGGCCGCCGACGGCCCCCAGCAGGATGGCATCCGCCTGGCGTGCCAGCTCTAGGGTGGTCTCGGGTAAGGGCCCCCCGGTGGCGTCGATGGCCGCTCCGCCGACCAGGGCTTGCTCCAGCTTGATATCGAGGCCGATGCTGGTCCGCAAATATTGAAGGATCTTGACCGCCTCGGCAACGATCTCCGGTCCGATGCCGTCGCCTGGCAGGATGAGGATTTTCTTGGTCATTGCGCGGTCTCCGGCGTGATGTCGCGGGTACCCGACTCGGGGAACAGCCAGGGGGCTCGGGTGCGGTGGCGATCCTCGTAGGCGCGGATGGCGTCCAGGTGTTGCAGGGTCAGCCCGATGTCGTCGAGCCCGGCGAGCAGGCAGTGCTTGCGGAAGGGGTCGACCTGGAAGCTGAGCGGCTCCCCGGTGGAGGGTGTCAGGGTCTGCTGCGATAGGTCGACAGCGATCCGCAGGGCCTCGGGAGCGTCCGCGACCCGGAACAGGGCTTCGATGCGCTCCGTCGCCAGTGTGATGGGGAGGAGTCCGTTCTTGAAGCAGTTGTTGAAGAAGATTTCGGCGAAGCTCGGGGCCAGGATGACCCGGAAGCCGAAATCCGCCAGGGCCCAGGGGGCATGCTCACGGGAGGAGCCGCAGCCGAAATTTTCCCGCGTCAACAGGATTTGGGCCCCTTGATAGCGGGGATCGTTGAGGACGAAGTCCGGGTTCCGGGGCCGGTGGCTGCTGTCTTGGCCGGGCTCCCCGTGGTCTAGATAGCGCCACTCGTCGAACAGGTTGGGCCCGAACCCGGTGCGCTCGATGCTCTTGAGGAATTGCTTGGGGATGATGGCGTCCGTGTCCACATTGGCCCGGTCCAGGGGACAGATGATTCCGGTGAAATTCCCGAATTTTTCCATCATAGGGCCCTCACATCCACGAAGTGACCGGTGACCGCCACCGCCGCGGCCATAGCGGGACTGACCAGGTGGGTACGTCCGCCCGGACCTTGCCGCCCCTCGAAGTTGCGATTGGAGGTGGAGGCACAGCGCTCCCCCGGCTCCAGGCGGTCGGCGTTCATGGCCAGGCACATAGAGCATCCGGGGTCGCGCCACTCGAAGCCCGCCGCGGTGAAGACCCGGTCCAGACCTTCCGCCTCCGCCTGGGCCTTGATCGGGCCCGAGCCGGGGACAACCAGGGCGAGCTCGATGTTGTCGGCCACCCGCTGGCCCGCGACGACCCGGGCCGCCGCCCGCAGGTCTTCGATCCGCGAGTTGGTGCAGGAGCCGATGAAGACCTTGTCCGGGCGGATATCGGTGATGGCGGTGCCCGGCGTGAGTCCCATGTATTCCAGGGCGTTGCGGATACCTTCGGCCTTGACCGGATCGGGCTCGTTCCGTGGGTCCGGCACCTTTCCGTCTATCGGTACCACCATCTCCGGGGAGGTGCCCCAGGTGACCTGGGGTCGGATGGCGGCGGCGTCGATCGGGAGGACCTCATCGAATCGGGCGTCCGGGTCGCTGACCAGCTCGCGCCACTGGGCGGCGGCCTGCTCGAACAGCTCGCCCCGGGGCGCGAAAGGCCGCTCCTCGACATACTCGATCGTGGTCTCGTCGACGGCGATCAGACCGGACCGGGCACCGGCCTCGATGGCCATGTTGCAGACGGTCATTCGACCTTCCATGGAGAGGCCCCGGATCGCTTCGCCGCCGAGCTCGATGACGAAGCCCGTACCACCCGCGGTGCCGATCCGACCGATGATAGCCAGGGCCAGGTCCTTGGCGGTTACGCCGGGCCCCAGATGGTCATCCACCCAGATCAGCAGGGATTTGGATTTGCGCTGGATCAAACATTGGGTCGCCAGGACATGCTCCACCTCGGAGGTGCCGATACCGAAGGCGAGTGCCCCGAAGGCGCCATGGGTGGAGGTGTGGGAATCGCCGCAGACGATGGTCATGCCCGGTAGGGTGAAGCCTTGCTCCGGCCCGATCACATGGACGATGCCTTGGCGCGGATCGTCCATGCTGAGCTCGGTGATGCCGAAGTGGGCGCAATGCTCGGTGAGGGTCCGGACTTGTAGACGCGAGACCGGGTCCGTGATCCCACGCGCCCGGTCCCGAGTCGGGACATTGTGGTCCGGGACCGCCAGATTGGCTGCTATCCGCCGTGGCCGGCGTCCCGCCAGACGCAGCCCCGCGAAGGCCTGGGGCGAGGTCACCTCATGCACCAACTGGCGATCGATATACAACAGCGCGGTGCCATCGTCGTCGTAGCGGACGACATGCGCGTCCCAAAGCTTGTCATAAAGGGTCTTGGCGCCCATGAGTTCTCCTAACTCCGCCGTAAATGCCATGAGTTCGGGGGACCTTGAATCTTTCAAGGTGCCTCAAGGCCCGCAGGATAGTGTGACATCGGTCAAGAAGCAACGGGTATGCCCCATCCGTGGCCGGTGAGGGTGTCGGCGGACGGAGGAGCACAGGAGACGAGGGAGCACAGGCAATGGGCGGAGAGCAACGACCCCGGCGTAGCCGCAGGGCTGAGTGTCTTGTCGGTATGTGTACGGGAACGCAAATGGGCGCGGTTCTTTTGGAACAACGCGGAGAAACTTGGAAACAAAGGTTCAGCCGACCAGAGGGTAGGCTGAGTACAGGCTTGAAAACTAGCCGGGCATCCCTACCCTGCACGGGCACCTTGAATTTTTCAAGGTGCCCTTAAACACATTGGCGTTCATTTGCGGCTGAATTTTCCCTCCGCAGCCCTTACTCGATAGTTTCCGGTGGGCGCAGCCTGCCCCCTGTGAATCCCCGCCGGTGCGGTCAATTTGGCCACGGAGCTTTCGAATCCACGGTGCTGCTGGATCGCTAGGTCTCAGGGTGAGGCGGCATGATATGGATGGTGCGCAAGCTCCACAAGGTGTCCGAAAAACCGGCCTCGACGCTTGGATTTTGGATACCTGGCGTCGTTTCCAAAGAGAATCCACCCCCCGGTAGGTGGCGCGCTGTCACGCAGCAAACACGAGGCAAGATAGGGGACCGCAGGGAAGCGAGGCCGTTCAGGCACTGGTGTGTTTGCACCCGCCAAAAGAGAGTGGCCCACACGAT